>TARA_B100000749_G_scaffold280875_1_pt1 | contig 85909 bp, 90 predicted proteins | sample TARA_B100000749 | Tara Oceans TARA_B100000749 (sample SAMEA2621232) | marine metagenome | biome: marine biome (ENVO:00000447); feature: mesopelagic zone (ENVO:00000213); material: "saline water (ENVO:00002010), including plankton (ENVO:xxxxxxxx)" | depth 800 m
AAACTGAGCGTCTAACTCAAAGTGAAAAGTTATTGGTGATAACTTTTGCCCCTGCAAACGGAGAGGCCATCTCATTTTGAATGCTGATTACCTGAGGCCTTTTTCTTCTTCAAGGAGAAGGCGAACTTGCTTTTGATACTCTAATAACAGCCGAGAATCTTCTAATTGAGGGTGTAAAAACTCTGGAAGGTAATGGCCCTTTGTATTTCCATCTATTGGTATATATTTTAGGGCGCTTAAATCCAAATCAGAATGAGTGAATTTTAAAACGGCAGCATCATGCTGAAAATAAGAGGCTAATAAAAGAATTAAAATTTGCAAATTATTTTTAATGGAGGGTTCTGCCCTAAGTCTTCGTTCGATGGCATCTAACCACAAATCACCTCTTTTGACTGATGCAAAATCTAGACTTGGAGTAGATTTGGACCAATGGAAGTGAATGTCGTGGTTTAAGCCCCATAATATGGAGTTAGAGGAATAGCTATTGGCAAATGTATGGATTACGCTGAAGCCGTCGAAAAAAGAAAATATTTTTCCGAACCCAAGTTGGTTAACACCGATAGTAGCTTCTGTGGGGTGGCGCCAAGTGAGCATGGGTAAATTTTTTAACTGTTTTGGGTCGCGTAATGTTGGCTCAAAATAGGGTTTAATGGCTTTTTCCATTAATATTTTGATATCAGCAACACCCATTGTATCTTCTGTGGGTCCATCAATCATAGGACTTAGTTTTAGAACAAGCTTTCTTAAAGCAAATGTTAAGTTAGAAAATTCATTTTGTGAAATAATATCTAAAATCATTGAAATCGCTTTTGGGTCGACGGTATGTTCCGCCAGATGAGATTCAAGTCTATTTACTTTATTTAACTTAGATAAGTACTGCGAATCATCTTCTGAATCTCGAAGCTTTTCCAAACGTTCTCGTTCCTGATTAAAATATTCTCCCAATCGATTTTTTTCAGACGCTGGAGTTTCACGCCCATAGCTAACCATGTTGTCTAGGTAGAATCTCAACTCAGTTTTGGTATACAGCTGGGTCGAAATTTTGACATAGGAAATTATTGCAGCTCTTAGATATTCACCGTCGAGTGCCGGATTATTGCTTTTAGCCGCCAATTTAAAATTCTGTTTGGCCATGAGGCCCTCTTTGCGAATGAGTTCGGATCTACTTTCAGTTATAAACTCATTGAGATCAGGGGATTCTAGACGGGCTAGTAGTGAATCGACTCGACGGACTCCTTGGGAGGCAAACCTTCTATACATGTCGATGATGAGTGGGCTTTTTACGACTCCGTTTTTCGGAGGGTTGGTGTAATTGGCGCGAACTTCTTTTGCATAGGCAATCATTTTTAACAGTGTCTGATGTTTTAACTTAAACTGACTTCTCAATGAGTCGTGGAGGTCGATGGTGTCTTGTGAATGTAAAGGGTCTTTATAGCCAAACAAATATTTACAAGAATATGCATAGCCATTAATTGAGTTGAAAACACTCGTGAAAAACAAAATATTTGCTAAGAGAAAACCTTTGGTCATCTTGGTCATCCTTGGTCGTCGAGCTAATATAGCAAGGGATGTGGGGTAAGATTGAATTTTGGACGGGATTTAAATATTTTATAGTTAAATATTGAATGATTTATATCAAAAGTGTTGCGAGTATGTAGCTATTCTTCGATTCAGTTTGAAACATTTCTGGAAAAAGGTTCTTTAGAATCCACTCGCTGTATGGAGAAAGCCAAGTCCATTGCCGATGTGTAATTATGATGATGAAAAAGTGGTTACTCATTCTTCTTTTTGGAACAAGCCTATTTTTGTATGGTTGTGAGCTAAGTGAAATCCAAGGGATTTTAGGCGCCGATGAAGAGGAGAGTGAAGTGGTGGATGCTCCTGAGGAGGATGACAGTGGTGACTCCTTTTCCTGTGCTCCCGTGACTTTAACGGCTGGAGATAACTCGCTAATGAATGTCGTGGAAGCAGGCCAGTCGGTACGCGTAGAAGGTAACTACGCCTATATGGGTTCTGATGGGTCAAATTCTGGACTTCAAATTTACGATGTCACAGATCCATTGGCTATATCTAATCTTGGCTTTTTTTCCACCTATAGTGGCCCAGGGAATATAGACTCGAATAACTCTATTTATGGAATGGACGTGGATGGAGACTATGTCTATTTGGTCACTGCTGGTGCAAGTTTAATTATCGTTGATGTATCTGACAAAAGTAACCCCACTTATGTGTCCCATTTAGATTATTCGGGTGAGTCTTGGGCCGTGCTTAAAGAAGGGAATTATGTCTATATGGGGGGCGGCTCCATAGGGCTTAATGTCATCGATGTGTCTGATGTGAATAACCCGGCACTTGTGGGGAACTTACCCAATGCAGACTATAGGAGCATTCAAAAGGTAGGAAACTTCCTGTACGGGGGGGAGAATGACAGAATAACTATTTCTGACGTGAGTGATCCCACCGCTCCAACTATGGTGGGAAATTTAGATGTCACCATTTATACAGCCTATGAGTCCTTTGTTAAGGGAGATTATCTTTATACCCTAGATAAGCCGGGTGATCGGTTATTGACCTACAATGTGAGTGATCCTTCAGACATCCAATTGGTTGATACAGATACTTCTGTGGCCTTGGATTTTAGAACTATCGGTTCCGTTAATGATCATCTATTTATTGGTACGGGTTCCTCTTCATCAGGAACTATTGAGGTTTTTGATATTTCCTCGAACCCAGCCAATCCAGAGTTTATAACGAGTTTTAGTACAATCAATCGTGTCTATGAATTGGATGTCACCGATAGTTTAGTCTTTGCAGCTATTAATACCGGTGACATTCAGGTGATTCAAATTTGCACTCCATAACTTTGATAGGTGCAAACTACTTTTATCGCCTAATCAAGCACATCCATAGCGAAGTTGATAATATCGAGTTCGGCATGTATATAGGCGACAATGGATCCGAGATTAAAATTCGAACTTTGAACCTCATCCGTGTGTTTCATGCGAACGTTGTCAACGAGGACCGACCCGTCGATAAGGACGGGAGGAACGTCGGAATCGATGGGTGCCATATAAGTGTTGTGAATTTCTACTGTTAAGGGTGATCCGTCTTCAAATTCTAGCTCGGATTTTACGTCTATGATGTACCGGGTAATTCCTTTGCCAGTATTTATAATTATTGATCCTTTGGCTTTTTCTTTTATAGATTTACCATTATTCAATAGGAAGTTTCTCTCTGCATGGGGTAGTTCAATGATGAAGGTCTCAACCCCATCTTCATCACTGTGATCCCTATATAGACCCACGCTTAAATTCAAATCAATTTTTGCCACATCAATATTCTTGATCAGATCATTTATGTCGCCCATATCGACTTTACTCTTAATATCACCCGCAATCAGGTACTTTCTGTCCACTTCCAGATAGGGATACATATCCGTTTCGAGGAAATTGGAAACAGGACAATTGGCTCCATAAAAGAATTCGTCGGAATAATTGGTGAGGCGATGAAACGGGATGGGTTCGGGTTCACAATTGTTGAAAATGAGCTCAGGCACCATTTTAGTTCTTTCGTTGGTATGAGGTGCAATGGCATAGGCGGTATTGGAAATTGCGAGCAAATCGTCGTAGCGATCCAGTTTTTGTTCAAGGGTACTATATTGTTTAAACTTATCTACTTTGGGGTTTGAGCTTCCATCTGTGCATCCTAAGCTGAGAAGAAATGTAGCGCAAAGGGAGACTTTTAAAATCAATGACAAGTGTTTCATCTGGGTTCCTTTCTTTTCGGCCATTTTTCCGGCCAGTGAGTTCACTCATTGGGTGTCTAAGGCTAACTAATTGCTTTCGGTCAGGCTGTTGTGCAAGCCTTGCGCCATCTGAAGTCCAATGGGTTGGATTCTGGAACATCCATTCTTTATAAAAGCACATAATTCTGTAGTCGAGTTACAGCATTGTGTAATCCGGCGGGTAATCTGCTTGCCGTCTGAAGAGTTATTTTGTAGTGATGAGTTCAGCAATTTGGGATGGAGCTTTTTGAGGACTTCCGCCTCACGAATAAAAGGGGGATTCGGTGAAAAAATATTTATTAACGTTAGGGTTTTTAGTGGTGTCACCTCTTGCTTTTGCAGAGTCACTCTATACTTACGATTGCGCAGCGGTGGATGCCCATGGAGAGTCAGTAGTGGGCGAGTATTTTCATCTCACTCGTAATTCAAGAAGTGAACTCATGATAGATAGAGCTTGGTCTTTTGAATTAGCGGATCAGCTAGAGGCATCTAACTGGTATGATGATGTATTTATATATGAAGGTTATCTTCCTAATCATACTACTGAAAAGGTTTCTCTCAACGCTAAAAGTATCCCCTATGGAACAGCTTCCGGTTCCGTGGCTTTATCAATTGGCGAAGAAAAATATGAATACGCTTGTAGCCTTGATTGGTCACCTTATTGATTGCAATAAATCGGTAGACAGGTGAATTAGCAATGGTCTCATTGCCATTTCAGATTCTTTTTTTTAAGATTCTTTTATGGTTCGAAAGTGGTTGTTGTACATTGCGGGTGTGTTGAGTTTAGTGGCGGGGATAGTTGGTGTGTTCTTGCCCATATGGCCCACCACTCCGTTTTTGCTTCTGGCCTCTTGGTGTTTGGTTAGAAGTTCTCCGAAATTGCATAATTGGGTCTACAACCATTCCGTATTAGGAGGCCCACTCATGGATTGGGAGAAGCGGGGAGTGATTCGCCGAAAAAGCAAGGTTTTGGCGGTCTCCATGATTCTCATTTCCGGCGTTGTTGCCTGGGTCAAAATTGAGTGGCTGTATCTCAAGTTTTCTTTGATCATTTTATTGGGCGCGGTGGTTACATTTTTAGTGTCCCGACCAGAAAAGTAGGGATCTACATTTAGATCCCGGTTTAATGGAGAACCATATAGTTTTTAATCGCAGTTCCGCGACTTAACGGAGTTTCCAGCTAATACCTAGCTCCACTCTGTATCCTTCGTCATCACTTGAAGAATTGCGGGCACGAAATCTAACCTTGCCTTGCTCTTTTACTGGAAACTCAACTATGGCAAAATAGTTTTCTCCGCGGCCAAAAAAGGTCTCTCGAGGATACAGGTTGATTCCCTCTTCGTCGCCAAGATCCTCAACTTCCGAATAGCCAAGACCTAGTTTAAATTGTTGAACTTGCTTTCTGACAGTAACCAGGTCAGCCAAGTCTTTGTCGTCAGCGTAAACCTTTTCGTAGGCGATAGTGTCAATGAGCTTTATGTGCTCGCTAACGGCCCATTCTAGGCCACCACGAAAAATCGTTGTGTCTTCATATTCGACGGCTTCAGCGAGATATTCAATATCATCACCGATTCCTCCCACCACAGTCATTTGATAGTAGTTCGCTCCAGAGAGATCTCTTTCATAGAAGCCCACGTTTTCAAAATCGTCCACTTGGCCCGCGGCTAAAGTCAATTTAATGGTATTTTCACCGTCAAAGACATAGGTATATCTCAATCCATCTATCCAACCGTCTCCATGTAAACCGAGTTCACCTTCAGATTTACTATCCAAAAATCCCAGTTCCAGTTTTTGGTTTTCGGAAAGGCAATCTAGTTTCAAATAGAAAGAGCGAACATCTATGTCTAAATGGGCATCACTTCCATCGTTGTCGATAGAGGAATTTTCCCAAGCGCTATCAAATTCATTTCCGGTGGAGATGCGGGCACCGAGCTGGAGGCAGCCTTCTCGGTCCAAGTTGACTTTGGTTCGAGTTCTCCATCTGTATTGAACTCTATTGTGGGTGGTCTCATCAGACGCATTGGTTTGATAGCGCCAGCGGGTATCAATACTAGAGAGGGCTTCAAAACGGGGTATCTTTAAGGGCGCGCTGTCCTCACTGGTAGGTGTGGACTCTTCGCCAAGTATTTCTATGTTACCTTCAGGGGATGAATTCCCTGTAGTGGTAGTTTGGCTCGGTTGCACTGGAGGTCTTTCAAAATCGGGGAGCTGGTCGCTCACTAGAGGTTCCGTGGCTAAGCTGACATTTTGACTGATAAGAATAAATAGCGGTACAAGACAAATTTTAAGGTTCATAGATTCAACTCGATTCTCTATTGAGGGAACGCAGATACTTATTGGTTTCGAAACCTAGCCACTGCCCTAATCAAATTCAAATATAAAGATTGCAGGAAGGAACATCCGCCATCTAGATAGGTTTTCAGCTAAGATAAGGAACTTTTTATATTGTGGGCATGAGTTTGGTGGGAAAGTAAAATTCAACAGCCTTGGTTCTATATTTTAAAAATAAGAAAAAAAAGAGCTTTAGGATTGTGTCCAATGGTTTAAATTTATGTTTAAATCGAGACGATACTATTAAAATTATTTAAGCATTGCGCCATCATGAGTCTGCTCAAATTTGGAACACTTATACGGCTCTATGAATAGAGATGGGCTCTGTCTCCAGGTAGCGTAACATAATCGTTGTTATTTTTTGGCCCATAGAATCTTCCTATCATTTCATAGACAGAAAGTATTTAACATGTACGCATCAGTCGGCGATCCTATTGCAACTGAGAAATAGCATTTAATAAAACCGACTTTTCGGAAAGGATTTACAATGTTTAAAAAATGGATTCCTGTGGCTGCTGTGGCAGCATTGTCGATGTCGCAGGTGAACTGCGCCTCTTCTAGTGGGAGCAGTAGTAACAATGATTATAAGGATGGGCAGCCTAAGCCCATAAGTTTTTGGTGGCCTGAGCGGATAGATTTACAACCGTTGAGACAGTTCTCCAATGAGTCGAATCCCTATGGAGAAAAATTCGATTACGCAAAAGAGTTTTCAAAAGTTAATTTGAAAGAGCTGAAAGCAGATATCAGAAAAGTACTCACCGATTCGCAAGATTGGTGGCCCGCTGACTTTGGTCATTATGGTCCATTTTTTATTCGTATGGCTTGGCATAGTGCAGGTACTTATCGAGTTGTTGATGGACGCGGTGGCGCTGGCGGTGGACAACTACGTTTTGAACCGCAAAATAGTTGGCCTGACAATGCGAACTTAGACAAAGCACGGCGGTTACTTTGGCCGGTTAAAAAGAAATATGGAAAAAGAGTCTCTTGGGCAGATTTAATGGTTTTAACCGGAAATGTTTCTTTAGAAGACATGGGTTTTAAGACGATGGGATTTGCCGGTGGACGTGAAGACGATTGGGAACCGGATCTAGTTTATTGGGGCCCTGAAATGGAATGGTTGGCTTCAAAACGCCATAACAAAGTTAAGGGTCACAGAAAATTAAAAGGTCCATTAGCCGCTTCTCGTATGGGGTTGATTTATGTGAATCCAGAAGGTCCTGATGGTGTGCCTGACCCTATGTTGGCTGCTGGTGAGATTCGAGATACTTTTGGCCGAATGGCAATGAATGACGAAGAAACTGTCGCTTTGATTGCTGGTGGACACACTTTTGGTAAGTCACACGGAGCTCATAAAAGTAAAGATTGTCATGGTCCCGAGCCAGCTCGTGCTGGACTTGAAGATCAAGGTTTAGGTTGGAAAAACCGCTGTGGAAAAGGCCATTCCGAAGACACTGTGACTGGTGGTCTTGAAGGTATTTGGACGGCAACTCCAACAAAATGGTCCATGCAGTTCTTGAGCAACCTTTACGCTTTTGACTGGAAAGTAGTGACTCAAAAAGCAGGTGGAAAAGTTTGGGTTCCTAAAGATGAAAACGCCAGTCAGCTAGTTCCAGATGCACACGTAAAAGGGAAGCGTCACGCTCCAATGATGTTCACTACGGACATTGCTTTAAAAACGGATCCTGAATACAAAAAGATCACTCAAAGGTTTTTAAAGAACCCTAAAGAATTTGAAAAAGCATTTGCACGAGCTTGGTTTAAATTAACCCATAGAGATATGGGGCCTCGTGTACGCTATGTGGGGAGAGATGTGCCAAAGGAAATTCTTTCTTGGCAGGATCCAATTCCTCGTCGTAAATATGCGCTGATTAACTCCAGTGATATTAACAATCTTAAAGGAAGAATTCTAAAGTCTGGTCTTTCTACGGGTGAACTTGTTCGGGCGGCATGGGCTGCAGCTGCTTCTTACCGTGGTACCGATATGCGTGGTGGCGCTAATGGTGGTCGAATTCGATTGGCACCGCAAAAAGATTGGGAAGCCAATAATCCTAAGGAGCTGGCAAAAGTTTTAGCGACTCTAGGTAAAATTCAAAGTGACTTCAATAAGTCTGCGAGCAGCGGAAAGAAAGTTTCCATGGCTGACCTAGTTGTTCTAGGTGGTACAGCTGCTGTAGAAGAAGCTGCTAGAAAAGCAGGAACTCCAGTGAAGGTGGCATTTAAAGCCGGAAGAACTGATGCCACTCAAGCAAACACAGATGTGGAATCTTTCCAGAATTTGAGACCGTTAGCTGATGGATTTAGAAACTACTACGGAGATGATAGCTATCGTTCTCCTACGGACATGATGGTAGAGAAAGCGTCTCAGCTAGAATTGACCGTACCAGAAATGACTGTATTGGTTGGTGGTTTAAGAACTCTAGGTGCCAACTACGATGGATCAAATCATGGTGTTTTCACAGATAGAAAAGGTAAGTTAACGAATGACTACTTCGTAAATTTACTAGATATGTCTACAAAGTGGAGTAAGAGTGAGACAAAGGGTTTATACGAAGGGCAGGATAGGAAGACGGGCAAAGTGAAGTGGACTGCCACTCCTGTTGATCTTATGTTTGGCTCTCATTCTGAGTTGCGCGCTATATCTGAAGTATACGCCGCAAACGATGGTCGTCGTAAGTTTGTAAGAGACTTTGCTAAGGCTTGGTCAAAAGTAATGAATTTAGATCGTTTCTAAAAGTTGTTTTTAAAACAACTGAAGGCCGGACTCTTGCAGGGGTACCGGCCTTTTTTATTTTTAGTCATGCACCTTTAGTTTTAATATTTGATTCTCTTCTCCTCATGGCCCTTTTGGCAGCGGATCGTCTCCCCCGCCAATGGGATCGTTCGTCGAAGAAAAAAATATTAAAAATAAACATGAGATTTAAAAATTAAAAAGAGTCTATTGTAATAGCCATTTCCGGAGAGATCTTTACGCAGACATTTGGACTCAAGCGTGGATTAAAGGGGGCGCCGTTATCGTGCCTGTCTGGGTTAACGTGGGCAGACTGTATACACACTGCTGTGGATTGAAATCCATTGTCTACAACAACGGGGCCTCCTGAAAATCCAGTAACTATTGAACAGCTATGAATAAACTCTTCATCGAAGGAGGCACGCCTATAGTTCGTTCCTTGTTTCGGTATCAGCCGGCAATTGTCGGAAACTCTGATACCCCTTCGCCTAGGATAGTAGCCGGCCACTTTAATTTCACCTTCAAGTAGATCGAAATCCTCTTCTTCGATGGACATGTAGGAAAGATAATTCAGGTCCGATATGGCGGATTCTAAACGTGCAACGGCCCAATCTAGAGGGTTGTTTTGGTGAGGTCGAGTACTACCCACATGAAACTGTGTTATTTTGACTTTTCGCCCACGTTTTCTATGGAAGTAACAATTTCGGCTAGAACGGTCCCCATTGGCATCGTAGAAAATATGAGCCACGGTTAACAGTTTCTTTGGACCAATTAAAAATCCTGAGGCTTCATATTCACCACATGTGATTTTAGCTACAGCATCGAACGGTTCATCAGAACGTGGTCTTCGGATCTCGGAATTTCTAAAAATATTATGAAGGTCTAAAGTATTGTCTGTTGCTTGTTCAGAGTTAATGGTTTGACCATAGCTAGTTCCTGCTAAAGCCAATGGAATTAAAAGCAGCATACATTTCATTACCCAAACCCCCCATGAATGTCCCAACCATACTCGTTCGCAGATGAAATTCCATTTTTCATGACCTGTAGGAGCAATTTGAGGGATTTACAGGGTTCTTTTTAGTTTGTGTTTGCAGAACTTACCGGATTTTGGGTTTAATTCTTTGCCAGAGATTTTTTATAAAATTTTAGCGGAACCACTAACATTCCAAAGCAAATACACCCATGTTTTGTGGCCACTTTGTGGTGAGCTCTATGGGCTTGAATGAGAGATTGAATGTACCAATTTTGGCTCACGGGCCACTTCAATCTTCGATGAATGATCACTTCATGAACAAAAAAATAGGCGGCTCCATAGGCCATAATGCCGAAACCAAAGGCCGCCACCCAAGAGGGCGCTCCCAGTTGGGTTCCAAACAAAATGCAGAGAAAGCTTGGAACAGCAAAGAAGAAGGCAAAGAAATCATTCTTTTGCCACCATCTTTGGGTATTTGGAACATGATGATCTTCATGTAAATACCATAGAAACCCATGCATAACGTATTTATGGAGAGCCCAAGCGACCCACTCCATAGCAATGAAGACAATTAGAAAGACAGCAATATCGATTCCCATAGGGTTAAATATAGGGATCTTCTTTGACTGAAGCTAGTGCTCAATGAGAACGATGCGTAGGTTCATGGAAAAATTTTAGAAAAGATCTAGCTGAGGAGTCTTTGGATTGGTTTTTGGGGCTTTCAGTCTCACACCCAACCCAATGAGTCTTACGGGCTTTGACTCCCGATAGAACCCTTCTTCTAACAATGAAAGGTAGTTTTTGGCATTCGGCTCTTTTAATTCTGACTTAGAAACCGTTGTGGTTTGGAAATCCTCGAATTTTATTTTAACAAAAATATTCTGTATATTTCTCTGTTTTTTAGATAACCGATTTTCTAGCTCTTCCATTAGGCTTGGCAAGATTTCAACAATCCCATTCCAATTAGGGATATCTTTTTGGAAAGTTCTTTCGATACTAATAGATTTTGAGGGTCCACCCCTGGAGACGGGTCGGTGATCCACCCCACGACATATATCGTATAGAGATGTTCCCCAGCTTCCAAACATTCCCGATAGTTCTGTGATGGTATACTTTTGCAAATCTCCACATGTCAGTATCATATGTTTATTCATTTTTTCTCGGGTTTTTGGCCCAACACCTGGGATTTTTCCAACGGGTAGATCTTTGATGAATTCTGGAATCTCCGAGGGGGGGAGTGTGAATTGGCCATTGGGTTTTTTCCAATCACTGGCCACCTTAGCCAAAAATTTATTGGGGGCGATCCCTGCAGATGCGGTAAGCTGTGTTCGATCAAAAATGCGTCTTCGGATTTCATGGGCCATCATTGATGCGCTACCTGAAAAATCGGTGACATGGGTGACATCCAAAAAGGCTTCATCAAGAGAAAGTGGTTGAATAATATCTGTGAATTCAAGAAAAACTTTTTTTACTTTAGCGCTTTCTTGGCGATATTTTGAAAAGTGGATGGGAACCAGAATTAACTGAGGGCATAAGTTGAGTGCCGTTTTAACCGGCATGGCTGAACGTACACCATACTTTCTAGCTTCATAATTTGCCGTAGTTAAAACTCCTCGACCCTCAGGATGTCCACCAACGGCTACGGGTTTGCCTCTTAGGTCCGGATTATCTCTCACTTCTACAGCAGCATAGAAGCAATCCATATCAACATGAATGATTTTTCTTGTTCCAAAATCCACCTAGCGAACTCTTCGCTTTTGAATAAGGAAATTGATGAGTATCATGACGACAAAAGTACCAAATAGAAAATAGAGAGACCTATTGGATATAGATTCATTTAATAAGGTGGATCGTACCCAAAGGCCGTAGTGATAAGTGGGAAGTAAATCCACAATACCTTGAATGGAGTCGGCTAGAGCATTTGGGGGCATCCATAGTCCACCCGCAAATGAAAGACTTAAGTAAAACAGATTACAAATGGGCAGAGCGCTGCTTTCGGTAGTCACCCGACCAAGAGCTAAACCCATAAGACAAAAAGGAATACCTCCAAGAACCAGAGCAAAATTTAAATGTAGGAAGTTTTGTAAATTCCACTGAGCATCGGTGGTTTGCAAAACAACGAAAACCACAACCCAGGCTGCAAACAGCGCGAATGTGAGCGCTGTAAACACTCGAGCAATCATTGAAACGCCCGGGTGAAAGGGTAAGGTTTTTAGAAATTGATTCCATTGACTGGCTCGTTCTTGAGCCACGCCAACGCCAAATTGCAAAAAACAAACACTAAGTACAGCAAATGCCGCAAAAGAACCCATCAGGAAGAGAGCCAGCTCTTCTGTTTTTGCATTTTCTTTGGCAAACATAAGAAAGAAAAAAGCCGGAAATACCATGGTGCTGACCATATAGGAGGGCTGTCGCAAGTACTGCAAAAGGGTGAACTTGTAGTGATTAAAAATCATTAGTGGGTGTCTCTCCTAGAATATTTAAAAAGGCATCTTGTAAACTCACGGGATGCACTTCAATATTACTTATATCTTCTTCCGCAATGAGACGCTTGAGTTCCGTATCAGTGTCATTAGAAACAAGTTCATAAAATCCACCGGATTGTTTAATAGGGTTGATATGTTTAGGCGGATTTTTACTTTGAAATCGAATCACTCGAAAACCAAATTTTTCTTTAATCTGTCGGACTGTTCCTGACTCAATGATTCTACCTTTATTGAGCACTGAAATATGGGTGGACAGCTCCTCAGCCTCTTCAAGGTGATGCGTGGTGATTAAGAGAGAGCCCCCAGAAGTTTGGTATTCTTTTATTGCATCCCAAATTTTTATTCGGACATCTACGTCAAGTCCCACGGTCGGTTCATCTAATATTACAAAATCAGGGTCTCCCAAGAATGCAATCACAATTGCAATCAGCCGTCTTTGCCCAAAACTCATTTCATGGGTTTGCCGTTTTAAAAGTTTTTTGAAGTCTAGCTTATCAATCCATTTTTGCAGTGAGTTGCTGGGAGAGTTATAGTGCTGGCTGACGAAGTTTAAAATTTCATATATCGTCACATGTTTGGGGAAGTCCAATACTTGTGGAGTCACTCCAATTCGTCTTTTATTTTCAAAAGTTCCAGGCGCTTCGCCAAAAACTTTGCATTCGCCTGAAAAACCGGCCTGTTGTCCTAGTAAAACTCGAGTCAGTGTACTTTTACCGGCTCCATTGGGGCCCAAAAGTGCAAGTGATTTTCCGGCTTCCAAGCAAAGGTTTACGTTGTCTAACGCTTTAAAAGAGTCATAGTGAACGGATAAATCCCGTAAAGTAAAAGGTGAACTCATGAACTCGATGCCTTGCTATTAGCAATGAATTGAGGGTGTGGCTCCCATTTATCCGTGCCCATCCATTGATCCCAAAATCTAAAATAGAGCCCATAATTAGAATTAAATTTCTTATGGTGTAGACTGTGGTGTGTGGGAGTGATCATAATTTTAGCGAAAGCTCCTTGCATCCAAGATTTCGGATATATTTCGAAGCCACAGTGGTTCACAACACCAAAAAACGTCATTGCTGTTAGAGCAAATAGTAACACTCCTATGTGAACGGGAATAATAAAAACCAGTAGTGGAATAATCATCGCTTCAACAACTCCTTCCGTGGGATGAAAGCTAAATGCGGCCCAGGGTGTAGGGTTGAGGGATTGATGATGGACTTTGTGGAATACTCGAAAAATTTTTGGCTTATGCATCCATCGATGTGTCCAATAAAAGTAGGTGTCATGAATAAACATGAATAGAAAAGCGCTCACGGGTAAATACAAAATTCCGTACTTATCCACATCGTTGTAGATAAGTGTGCCGCCGTGTTCCCAGGCCACAATCATATAGGCGCCAGGGATAGCGAAAATAATAGACGTCAGCATAGACCAATTGATTTCACTTCGGACAAGTTTGGGGCTGGGGTCTTGGGTGGCTAACTTAATGTGTTTTGTTTTTCGCTTCCAAAGAGCCCAGTAGAAAAGACCGGCTATAATAAAATAACGCACTACTATTATGAAATAGAGCCCGATTACAGCAATTAAAAATTCGTTAAAAGGAACCCTTGGAAATAGAGATGTCATTGAAAGTCCAATACATCCAGATTTTTAGACGGGAACCAGGGTTTAGAGATTTGCCATGCGGTTTTATTTACGATTTGTACGGCCCCCTTTAGAGCAAGAAGTGTCTTTCGCGAGGAGGAGGTATGTGCTCTATCATTCCAAGCTGTGGCTCCTTTTTTTCGAACTATAGAGCCAATTTCTCGATAGATATTTGAAGCCGACTGAATGGCGAGAGCACATCGCCAATTGAGAAACCCAATGCCACTATGGCCTTCTTCATAATAATTGTCTGCCCAGGCTAAAATCCGATCCACGACTTCAACCAAAGATTCTCTTTGTTCAGGATCGAACAAATTATTTCGATCGATACCCGCGGTATCTAGCCAAGATTGTGGGATGTATATGCGGCCAATTCGGTAGTCGTCAAAAATATCTCTGGAGATATTTGTCAGCTGCATGGCTTTACCTAGGGCACAGGCGGCGTTCAATGCTTTTTGGTCACTAACACCCATAATGTGTGCCATCATCAACCCAACAACACCGGCCACGCGGTAACAATAAAGCTCTAAATCGTCTCGCGTTTTGTATTCGAATCCACTTACGTCCATTTCCATACCGTTAAGGAGCTCAATAGGGTAGGTTCTAGGAATGTTGTACTTTAAAACCACATGTCTCAATGTTTGGAAAGGGAGGGGTAACTCTACATCCAAATTTTCCATAGCATCGGAAGTGAATTTTTTTAACTGGATTAACTCCTTAAGTGCAAGATCGCTGCTCTGGGCATTGTCTATGACATCATCACAGTGGCGACACCAAGCGTACAAAGCAAAAGCATCATCCCGAACCTCTTCGGCAAAAAGATATCCTGCAAATGTAAAGCTTTTAGATCCTTCAACTATGGCTTTGTGACTAAAAGATTTTAAGTCATTCAACTCCGTCATTGTCGTATCCCATTTTGATGGTTGAGATCTTTAGCTTTTGAACCCAAGTTCAGGTCTTCTTCAATGACCTTCATTGTGGCTTTTGCGGAATTAACGACCCCGGGTACTCCTGCTCCGGGATGGGTTCCTGCGCCCACAAAATAGAGGCCATCAATGGTTTTGTCTTTATTTTGAGTCCTGAAATAAGCACTTTGTGTGAGTAAAGGTTCAATACTAAATGCAGATCCGAAACGTGAGTTAAGGGTATGCTCAAAATCAAAAGGAGTGATCATATGTTCAGTAACAATAGATTCTCTCAAGCCCGGCATATAGTGCTCTTCTAAATACTGGTAGATTTTTTCTTTGTATTTAGGGCCAATTTCGTCCCAATTTAAGGGTGCTTTTCCTAAATGGGGAACAGGGGATAGAACATAAAAAGAATCACAGCCGTCTGGAGCTAAGCTGGAATCCGACCGAGTGGGACGGTGAAGATATAGTGAAAAGTCATCCGCGAGGACTCCCTTGTCAAAAATATCACTGAGTAATTCTTTATAACGAGGTCCAAAACAAACGGTGTGATGTTGAATGTCCTCAAAACGTCTATTCGTTCCAAAATAAATCACCACTAAGGACATTGAATATTTTCTAGAGGCAATCCACTTTCTTGTAGAATTCAGCCGACTCTCTTTTTGCAACAGCTGTAGGTAAGTATGTGCTACGTCGGCATTACTGCAAACCCGTTCGAAGGATCGTTTTTGACCATCCTCTAATTGCAAGCCGGTCACCTTTTTTCCATCAGTTAGAATTTCAGCTATTTCACAGTTATATTCAATTTTCCCACCCATCTCTTCAAACAATTGAACAAGGGCGCGAACCAGAGCTCCAGTTCCCCCTTTAGGGAAAAAGACGCCCCAATTCCGTTCAAGAAAGTGGATAAGAGTATAAATTGACGATGTTTTGAATGGGTTTCCACCAACGAGTAATGAGTGGAAGCTCAATGCTTGTCGCAGGTGATCCTCTTTTACGTAACTGGATACGATGGAATATACAGATCTCTGTGCCTGTAGTTTTACCAACTGCGGTGCTACACGGATCATACTCCAAAAGTTTGGAAATGCCACATGGGCAAGTCTTTCATATCCTTCTTTGAACACTTCTTTCGAATACTCTAAAAATTTATTATAGCCTTCCCAGTCGGACTGTCCGGACAGAGACAGGATTTGTTTCTTTAGCTCTTCATCATTATTAGAATAGTCAAATTGAGTGCCATCTTCCCAAGCAAGTCGATAAAAAGGCGTAACAGGCATCATTTCCACATAGTCTTTCATCTCTTTTCCACAGAGTTGAAACAGTTCTTCCAGACATTCGGGGGCGGTGATGACTGTTGGTCCAGCGTCAAATGTGAAACCATCTTGCTCATACACGTAGGCTCTGCCTCCGGGTTTATCCCTTTTTTCAAAAATGGTTGTTGGTATGCCGGCAGCTTGCATTCTAATGGCTAGAGATAGCCCGCCAAAGCCACTTCCAATCACAGCGGATTTAGTTTTGTTCATATGCGATCTCCAATACTTGAAATAAATTACTGATAATAGGTTGAACGTAGGGCCGGTTAAACTCAGAGGGACCAAATTGGTCGACAATTCTGTTCATAAGATTTTTCTTCTGTTTATCCAATGCCAGTTTGGTATTTTTATGAATCTCAAATGTTTTTACCCAATCTCTTAATGGATTCGTATCTGGAAGAGAGGCAACAGCACTCTTAAGCTGGATAAGCGCATCAGGATCAGTATGTTCAGCAGCATATTTCCATACGTAGCAGGGGCGACGATTGTAAAGATCTTCAAAGTTTTTTTGATCACATTCCTCGTTTTGAGGCTTTATTTTGAGAATCTTCAGGTCATCATAGGTTTGCAGAATCTCCCCTAACTCTAAAGAGATCTGATACAATTCATCTTCTAGTTTTAGCGAAGATCCGCCGGCAACAGCGCCTAAAAGTACGCTGGCAGCCATAAGTTCTCCGGTTTTTAGTTGTATCGTAGATTCACAAATGGCTGCGATTTGGTCAGCTGGAACTTCAGTGATATCTACACCGATGTCTAATGCCTGCCCTATATGTCCACTAAACAACATATCGTGGAGAATGCACCCAAGACGATGTTTAATTCTTTCGTTAACATCTAGGTCATCTAGTTTTTTGAACGCCGAAAAATACAGCCAATTACCGGTATTTATAGCCTTAGCAATTCCATGAATTCGATGCAGGCTGGGTTTCGATCGTCTGACCGGGCTGTTGTCCTGGATGTCATCCACAATGAGAGACCCGGAATGAATACTCTCAACGATAGAGGCAATTTTTTCTACGACGCTCTTGTCGATTTGTTGATCGGAGGCCATGAATCCCAATTGAACCAATTCGGATCGTACCCCTTTTTTGGGTCGAGAAAGGAATTCCTCTGCCGGCTTAAAAAGAATCTCATCTACAATTTTTTGCGCAAATCCAGAGAGTGGCTTCTTGTTTATAGTATTTATGTCATTCATAGTGTCATGTCCTGACTTTTTGTAGGTCTCATCCAATGAGACGTGGTCAAACTCTTAATGGCACTGGCGATAGAAACGGGTGGTTTTCCCGTTAAAATTCTTACTTTATCCTTAGTGAGAAGTTCGCCACGATAAAAACGCATAATAGTATCAATAGGAAGTCCATAAAAGTGTTGAAACACAATATAACGTTCCTTCGGTAAAGCAGCACCAAAAAGCATTCTATTGAGCGTCCAAAAAAAGCGACACTGTTTTTTAAAACTATTTTTGTAGTGTTGCAGAGTATCGATGAGTGAAGTGCTTTTTAAATGAGCAGACTTAGACAGTAATTGTGCAAACAGCATGGCCTGGGGGATGGAGTAACCGGAAATGGGCTGAAATAGTCCACCTTTTAGTCCGATGGTAATGTGGTGGTTGAACTCTCCAGGATGTTGAAACATTTGTTCAGTTAAGGGTAGGGCTAAACCCGCTTTTTCTTCTCTTTCCATTTTAAATGTTGAGCCAAACTTTTTCGCATAACATTTAATGCTGTCACGGTAATCATTCAAATCCATAAAAGAAGAGTGACTGTAACGAGTGTCTTCTATGAGCAAGGTATGGTCATCCAATGGCAAGGTATAAATAAATCGGTAGCCATCTTTCTGTTCCACAGTAGCGTCCATAAGAATAGGTTGTTTTAACCCATGGGGGCGGTCGAAGTGAATATCTTGACCTAGAAAATTCTGATATCCACATGGGCCCAGTGAGTTCGGTCCAGTGCCTCGTGCATCGATGAGGATATCGAAATCAATGATCTCTTCATCGAGCCTTAATTGGTTTTTATGTATTTCAGGTGTCTTCCCGAGCCGAAATTGGTTATTGTCCAAAGATCTCAAAAGGGCTTTATGTAAAGATTTCGATCTGAGGGTGTTATAGCCTAAATCTAGATCTCTCTGAAACTTCGGAAAGTTCACTTGATGAGAATTCCAATGGAATGAAACAAGTGGCTTCATCCAAGAAGCTATTGAATCAGGAATATCACTATCCATAAAAGACCATGTGTGGTCTCCGCCAAAGCTCGAAGCGGATTCTATGAGTACAAAAGAGTTCATGCCCTCATTTTTAAGAGCAAGTGCCGCAAGCCCGCCAGAAAGTCCGCCTCCGACTATGGCAATTTTCACTTTCATATAAGTGAGTCCCCCTATAGAATCTACCTAGTGAATCTATCGAAAATATGGATTTTTTGTTAGTAGAACTGGATTCTAAGGGATTACGTCGCGATGTTTAATGTGCAGAAAATACGCCAAGAACCATTTTATGTGATCGGATACACCTCAGCAACCAACACAATGCAGGAAATGAATTTTTCTGAATCTGTTAAAGGTAGATTGTTCGAATATTTAGCAAAAGCTCCCTGGGTGGGTGATATCGGGGATCTGGTTGAGGAAAAAATTTGTTGTGTTTACCATGGGATGGATACTGAGCCAGGTGACCGGTTTAAATTGACGGTAGGATTGCCGGTTTACTCCCCGCCGGAGGGAATTAAGGCTTCATTAGATATATTGCCTGTTCCAGAAGGGGAATATGCGCAAATCGAAAGTGCTGTGGGGCCTTTTCCCGAAATTATCAATGAAACATGGCAGCGGGTGTCAGAGATGAGCCCAGAGGAGATCGGTGGGGTTCGTAAGGCTGACTATGATATTGAGTGTTTTTCTCGGAATAAATTTGAGTCTCATCATTGCCAATTCACTCTAAGGCTAGCATTACATGGATAAAATTGAGTTAGAATAAACTCAAACAACTTTTAGATCTCTTAAAAGAAGATCGTACGTTGATGGCTCGATCTTCAAACATAAACTCTACCGTGTTTTCCGGGGTTTGATGAACCTCTTGAATATAGAATTGTTGCCTTAAAGCCAAAAGATCTTCAGAAGAAAGTTTCCGAGATTGGTTGATATGCCTTTTTACATTGTAGTTGAGGGAGGATAACGGTCCTAATTGTTTGGCGAGCAGTTGTATCAACTCATAACTTTCAGGATGCTCTGGGCGAATGGAAAGCCTTTTTAGGAAAGACATGGACTTTGCTTCATGGGATGATTGTGTCGAGCGGAATTCCATTTCGGCCACTTTACTATTTTCGGGATCTATCACAAACACATTGAGTTGGTCGTTACTGGAGCGTCTGTGATACAGCCTATACCTATCGGATCTAGATTTGTGGACCAACTCAAGGGCCAATCGCTCAGCGCGATCCAAACCAGATTCACGAGTGAAGTTTCTCAATAAGGACTCATTCCAATGGGTGAGGGTGTTAACCTTGCTCCATGCTTTGCTAACGCTTTTTGTGCCCATTTCTCTCATCCAGCTAATGGGTTTATGTACCGCTTTTAAAGGGTAAGAGGCAAAAATAACAATACATAGTATATCGACACCAGGGAGGGATATAGTTCCAAGGCCGGCTGTAATGGAAGCTATTTGCCCGGTGGTCAAATCCAGGAATTGCGAGGCATAGAGAAATATAAACGGAGCTGCCATTTCGGTTCCGTGAGATAGAGGGTAGATAGCTAAAACATTTTGCGCATGTTTTTTTGTTAACTCATGTTGAGTCTCGATATTATAGGCTTTGTAGGCATCGTTAAAAACCCGGGGGATATTAGCATTTCTATGCAGGGTCACCCATGTTTGCGATTCAAAAAGACTTTGTACTATATGATAATAAGTCATTGGGTTGATAATGGATTTCAAATTTTCTCGCATTGAATGATGGGCATGCATGTGCTCGCCATCGACAGCGAAGTGGAATATGTCCAAGACTCTATCTATCGCTTCCCGTTCGGTTTTTGGAGGGATATCAAATGGACTAAACTCTTCGCTATAGCAGCAAATATTTTCTTCAGTGGAAGAGCTTTCCTGGGCCCAAGCCGTGCAGCATAAAAAAAATGGTATTAAAAAAGCGATGCCAAAAAACTTAAAACGCATAGAGTGGAAATAACTCTAACAGATGGTTTTTGACAATGAGTTTCAGTTATTCTCAATTAAAGTGAGCTAAAGGAGAAAACGAGATCTAAAATATGTAATTAATTCACCTTGAGGCTTTTGAGTGCTTTTCGTTCTAATAGCCAATATGTAGGCTGAAGAATTCCCATAAACCAAACGAAAGCAACGACGCCGGTAATGATATTTGCTGGAGGATGTTTTATGAATTTTTCAAAAATATGATCGTGAAACCAAAGCAAAGGATAGACCCTTTGTCCGTATATAGGGCGGGCGAGCTGGTCAAAAAAATAAAACATCTGCCAAGAGTGGCTTCGAATGTATCGCCCCACTCTGTACCAAGCTATGACACTTTTTTTAAAGCCTAATTTTTTACTTTTAATACTCCATATCAATTGGAAGAAAGGGGTTAGATAAAGCTTTTGTGTGGACTTTTGTTGCCTATATAAAGCTGGGGCTAGCTCAAAAAAATCTGTGAATCCTGTCTTGAATAATCCCATAATAATGGCCATCAAAATATAAAGCTGATGCTCACCTTCCGTCTCGAAGCGACGGGCTGAAGTTTCAATAAAGCCAGGTAATACAATCCATTTGCCTTCTTCAAATACCTTTTCAGAAAACTTTTGGTCCTCTAGGAAATGTAGGGACTCGTCGAATTGGCCGAGGCGGAAGAAATCATCTCTTTCAATGAGGAGCCCCTGGTCGCCATTGATTGAATCAGGTCTATTGCTGTCTGTTTTTTCCTCAGCATATCTCCAAAATAAAGAATGTTGGTTTTTATTCTTTCCTAAAAAACGAAGTGGAAAATGTCCGGCAAGAGGTTTGTCGTATCGATCTCGTTCGGCACAAAATAGTTGTAGTGCTCGTTTTAAACTAAGTGGGTCTTTTACTCGAGTATCTGCATGTAGAAACAAAATGAATTCCGTTTTAACCGTTTTAGCAGCGGTGTTCATTTGTATGGCTCTGCCGGAAGGTGAGATGATGTGTTGAATGTTATAATTTTTAAGATAATCGAGAGTGCCATCCGTAGATCCACCATCGGCCACAAGAATTTCAGGAGGTTCATCTAATTGGCTATTCAGATCCTGAACAAGTACCCTGAGATTCTCCCTTTCATTGAGAGTGGGTATGACTACAGTGATGTCGTTTAATTTTAAAGGACGCATATATATTTATACCTTAAACACCTATTGCTCTTAAAGTCTTACCATTGTATTTTTTAATTATAGATAAGGAGAATACAATGTCTCATCCAAAAGGGGATCTAGCCCTTCGTACATTAGCAATGCCTGCAGACACGAATCCTCATGGGCGTATTTTTGGAGGCTGGTTACTTTCTCAAATGGATATTGCGGGGTCAATGACCGCGAATAAGGCCATTTCTTCTAAAACAGTAACTGTTGCTGTGGATGGGATGAAGTTTCACTCTCCCGTACATGTTGGTGATGTTATTTGTTGTTACGGTGAAGTTCAGAGAATAGGTAATACTTCTGTGGCTGTAAATGTGGAAGCTTGGGTGTTGAGGCAGTTTAGTGGCGAAAGGTTCAAAGTCACAGAAGGTCTATTTAGCTACGTCCATATTGACGATGAAGGTCGTCCGCTTGCGATTCCAAAATCTTAACTAACCACGATGTTATCGAGCCTCGTAAAACTGAATAAAGAAACTGTAAAGGGCAACTTTTGCTTGCTCTTCTGTCATTTTGTAGTGTTGCTGAATCATTAGCTCTAGATCATTGATGCTGTATTCACCGTTGATGGATTTTAGAACTTCAAAATACACTTGATTTCTAAATCGGTGTTCTTCCACTTTGGTTGACTTCGGTATGGGAAGAGATGGGTTGAGGATCCATTCGGGAAGGTAGGTGAATCTTGGTGGCGACTTAACACTTTTTGTGCGCTTGGCTTGAAAGCTATAGACCTTTTCTGTTCTTTTTTGGCCAGAATGAGGGGTTTGCAAATAGGGGACTTCATCAATTTGATCCACTTCCAATGTAAAGCCAGAGTCTTGCATTATTTCTTCTATCTCTTGAATGCACAAATTTCGAGTGGGATCAGGGGAGTTGAAGCCCAATGGACCAAAATTAATCCAAACACCGTCTTCTTTTAGAATGTTATTAATTTTTCGAGTGAGTGGTCCCAAGGTTTGCGGCACTATATCTATAAACCAAGGAGTGATTACGCAATCTATGCTTTTGGCTTGAAAAGGGGGATTCATGCCGTCCGCAAAGAGGTAGTGAAAGTTCTCCGGTTTTTTAGTGTTCGATTTGCATTCATGATAGGGACAAACGTCACCAATTTGGAAGGGGGCAAGCGGAAAGTCATAGAGGTGTATTTCTTCTCCTTCAAGAATCTTTTTGGCAGCTAAAAGAAGGTAAGGGTTAATGTCCACCGCCAGTGTCCATTTTGGATTCGTATGAAGGTGTATATCTAAAGCTAGTCGACAGCTTCCAGCTCCTAAGACCACAATATTTTTGCCGGCCATATTGTTGGGAAGGACCTTTTTAATTTGTTCAAAATGTTTTTGGTTTTCATTGCCTTCCCAGGCCCAATCACGAAACAGGTTTGTGCTATAGGAATCAATTCTTTGACTTCCGGGAAGTTTTTCCGAGAGGGTTTTGTATTCTGGAACCAGATCGGATTCCGATGATATAGAAAAGTCTGAAAGGATTCTCTGGGTGGCTTGAATGTTGTGTTTATAGGCATTGCATAGAATTTCTAATCGGCGACGTGTGGTAGGAAAGAGATTAGGCGGGTTTTGTTCTAGAGCATGAGCTGCGGCATAGAACTGACTTTGCATTTGCAATAGAGTTTGTTGTGTTCGAGATTTCCATTCATTCAATGCGGCAATGGGGTCAGAGTAGATCCAAGGTATTCCCTGAATTTCTGGATACTGTGTGCCGCCACCAGCAGATTTTAAAACACCATCCTCAACTTTAAGGGGCTTTCCATCCACGGGGCTAGCGAGAATCTTTAAATAATCGGCTGAGACATCCATACAGAGTTATTGTCGCAAACAGGTTGGGTAATGTCCTCATTAGGTGTGCGATTTTAGTGGGGAACTTTACGAAGGGCTAGTGCATGGGTAGTCATCAATAGACAGCGGACTCTAACTATAGAGTCCGCTCTTCCAACTTAAAAATTGGGAAATGAGTCAATTAATAGTAAAGTTGATTTCCGTTTATATCACATCGGCCCAAGTTATCTTGTATCGGGCGATTGTTGTAAACCGAGTTACAATCATATCTCACTGCATAGGCTGAGTTGCCATTTGTTGTGTAAGCGCAGTTGGAATTGTATCCATTCACGTTATTGTATTGGTTGTAGGGATTCACATATTGGTTATTGACCCCGTTATTCGCATATATAGGGTTTCCATAGTAGTCATAACCAACAATCTGGTTTTGATACTGATTGTATCCATTGTAGGTATTGTATCCGTTGTACCCATTGGTATATCCATTGTTGGTGTAACAATAGTTATTTCTTCGATTTGAGCTTCCGCCATCGTCACAGGCAGTAAGGCCCAAAAGAGTTACTGAGGCTAAAATAGCCATAAAAATGTTTCTCATTTCTCAATTCCCTGGTTGAAATTTTTGTCGTACGATGAATGTATAAATCACGATTTATGCCATCTCATTCCTCGTTTGTTTCGATTTGAGATGAGGAATCAGGTAAAAGTGACAAAATGTGTATAAACAATGGAAGCCAATTTTTGTCACTTTTGCCTGGAGAAACCGTGTAATTTTTAGGGGTTATCGGGGGAAGTTCATTCGTGCACAAAGGTTTTGTTTCTGGGATATGGCTGATTTTGAGCTGGGGGCTATTTGTTAGCTTTGCGCTCAAAGGATGGGACTTTGCTGTGTTCGCTCTTGTGGTCTCCCATCTCTTTTTAGGGGTTTTTTATCTATTTGATCACCCGAGAAGAGAGCTTCTATTAGCTTTTTTTGCGGCTGTATTTGGTGCTCTTTTAGATAGCCTTTTGAATCAAGGGAATATACTGATTTTTTTCCGCAATCTGCCAGGGATCTGGGTAGCTCCCATGTGGATTTTTGGGATGTGGTTAGGGTTTACGGTCAACGCGCCCTACGCTCTTTCTCTTTTGAAAGGGAGGTATTTGATATTGGCCTGTGTTGGCGCTTTATTGGGGTCGACCACTTACTCTATAGCGGTTCATTTTGAATTATTGTTGTTTCACTCTCAGTTTTGGATGACCTTTTTTATATTAGCTTCTATGTGGGCTTTCATTTTCCCCTTCTACTTGTATCTCCACCAAAAATTCACTACATAACCCTTATGAGTTGGCGAATCTTTCAATTCACATTGCTGCTGATGTTGGTGGCGTTTATTGGTCTTTGTGTGTGGGCACACGTTCAGATGCCTTTTTTCACCTCGGTTCCTATGTTTTTGGAGAACCCATGGGGCATTGTCACGTTGATTGATCTTTATCTAGGCTTCTTTTTATTTGCTGGATTTGTCCTTCTATTTGAGGACAATAAAATCATCGGTTGGATATGGGCTGTCCTTCCCCTGTTTTTGGGGAATGCCATTGGTTTGGCTTACATAATATTTAATGGGCGCAAACTTTCTAAAGCTCTATGGGTTCGCTCGAAATCCCGATAAAATATTCGATTGCATCACTTGTGCGAGTTTTTTAACTTGATCGTTGCTTTCCGCTGCAGACTGGATCTGTCCAGATACAAAGAGCATCATCAGGCCATGCATGCTGGTCCATAGACAGAGCGCTTGAAGTTGACTGGGTTCGGCTCTTAGATCTCCCGCTTTTTGAGCCTCGCTAAAGAGTTCCACAAAAATTTGAAAACAGCTGTTGTCTTGATGGCTGAATTGGTGGGCTTTTCCAGATTTATATTGTCCATTGAACATAAGGCTGGCGAATTCAGGGTTTCTTAAAGTGTATTCAACATATTTGCATCCACACTCCACGATTCGCTCCACCGCTGGGAGGTCAAAATGGGTGGCGACTTTTTGCATTTCTTTGCCAAGCCGGTCATATTCTTTTTGAGCGATGGCTACCATGAGTGCGTTTTTGTCTTTAAAATGTCGATAGGGAGCAGTATGGCTAACATTAAGTCTTTTGGCCACTTCTCTGAGGCTCAATGAATTAAGCCCTTTCTCTCGAATCACTTGGGAGCCGGAATCAATTAAAGCGTTATATAGATCGCCATGATGGTACTTATGTTTTTTCTCTGTCGTTAATTCTTCCACTGCCAACCTCCATCCGTGGTGTTGTACTGTTGATCATATAATAATCATTTCGCTTGTCTATAATTATAGGGCTAGGCCCTAAACAAAGCGCTTCTATCGGGGGATCTTGCTATAAATAACAGCAATAATTTCTAGATAAACGGATCCACCAGGTCTCTTTAGAAGTACTTCATCACCTTCGGATTTGCCCAATAGGCATTTTGCCATGGGGCTTCTCCAGGAAATTTTGCCAGATTCTGCGTGAATTTCGTCTTCACCAACAATGTAATATGTTTTCTGTTCTCCAGATTCGTATTCGATGGTTACAGTGGCACCAAAAAGGACTTTTCCAGGAGGTTGGAGTTCAGGATCTACAGGTTGAGCACTTTCAATGCGTTTTTTTAAAAATCTTAAGCGTCTATCAATCTCTCTAAGGCGACGCTTTCCATAAATGTAGTCCGCATTTTCACTCCGATCTCCATTGCTTGCAGCCCAAGCGACGGTTTCAACCACCTTTGGTCGCTCCACTTGACGGAGTTGTTTGGCTTCCTCTTGCAGTGCTTTTAGACCATTTGGTGTTATGTAGTTGAGAGTTCCCATAGATGTATTTACTCACTTTCGGATTTAAAAATCAATATCAGCGAAACATAATATTTGGTTGTTGTTTAGGAAAAGGAATGAAATATTTTTCTAGATTAGGTATGTTTATTTCACATACATAAGGAGTATCCTTTTGGGGTCAATGAGTTTGATTTTTAAAAGTTGTGTGATTTTATTGCTTATATCTATCGGTGGTTGTTCTTCCGAGAAATTTAAGACGGTGGATCAAATTAAATCTTCGGGGGAGTTGCGGGTATTAACTCGAACTTCAGGAACAACCTATTATACAAATAAAAATAACAAGCCAGTGGGCTTTGAATATGAATTGGCCAAAAATTTTGCTGAACATTTGGGGGTAAAATTGGAAATGGTTCCCATCTCAAGTTTGATGGGTGTTTTAGATGGATTGAATTCGGGGCGTGGAGATTTGGTGGCTAGTGGTTTAACGGATACGGTTTCTCGTAGAGAAAAGTATGCTGCAGGACCTGGCTATTTAGATTTAACCCAGAAGCTGGTCTGCAATAAGAGTTTCCAAGGAAAAACCTTTGAAGATTTAAAAAACGCTCGAATGGTGATCGTAAAAGGTTCAAGCTACGAAGAGAATTTGCGAGAGAAAAAGAAAACCTATCCTTTTTTAAAGTGGGAAACCATTTCTGATTTGTCTTCGGGTCAATTGTTGCAATTGGTTTGGGAAGGGGGCCCTGATTGTACTGTGGTGGATTCTCACATTTCTTCCGTGAATCGTCGTTATATGCCTGAGCTCAATGAAGTCATGGATGTTTCTGAGCAACAGCAGCTTGTCTGGTATTTGCATAGTAAAAACAAGGGATTGCAAAAAGAAATTGAGAGATGGCGGCAACTTCCTGAAACTCAGTCCCTATTGAATCAACTTAAGTTACGTTATTTTGGTGGTAATATAGCTGTGGAGAGGTTTGATGCGGCTATCTTTAAAAAGGAAATGAAGAGAACTCTTCCTAAATATGTACGATTGTTCAAGCAGGCCGGACAACGATACAATGTGGATTGGCGATTGTTGGCAGCGTTGTCTTATCAAGAGTCTGCTTGGGATCCATCGGCAACGCATCCTAATGGAAATTTTGGTATCATGATGCTGTCGGAGGAGTTTGCCGCTGAACAGGGAATTCTGGATCGCAAAGATGTGGTGAAGCAAATATTTGCTGGAGCCAAGCATCTCAGTGATTTAAGGAATCGGTGGCCGCCCTTTATTAGCAAAGAAAACGTAAAATGGATGTCCGTAGCTGCATACAATATTGGGTATCAGCACATTCAGGATGCTCGCAGGATTTCTATAGAACTTAATTTTGATCCCAATTCTTGGGAAGGGGTAGCTCAGGTGTTACCACTGCTGAGTCAAAGGCGATATTATGAAGATTTAAAGTATGGATTTGCGGATGGGATCCAGCCAGTGATTTATGTGAAGAGAATCAAATCTTTCTATAGTTTGTTGAAATAGGGGAGTGGAAGATGGCTAAGAAAAAATCTACTAAAAAGAAAGTCGTAAAAAAGAAAACGTCGAAGAAGGTTGCTAAAAAGGTGACTAAAAAGAAGAGCGGTTCGGCAGTAGCTAAAAAGTCCACTAAGAAGAAAAGTGTCTCTAAAAAGACTACGAAGGCCGCCGGCGTTTCTCAGGTTGGGGATTCTGTGGCGGGGATGGCTAAAGTTTATGAATCCACTAGTGGTCCTTTGAAATTAAGTGCAGTAGATGCAGAATACATAGTTTTATACTTTTATCCTAAAGATTCTACGCCAGGCTGTACCAATGAAGGGATTGATTTTACTAAGGCCAATGCAAAATTTAAGAGATTGAATGCTCAAATAGTAGGTGTGTCTAGAGACAGCATGAAAAGTCATGAGAAATTTTCAGGAAAATATAACTTTAACTTTCCATTGATCTCCGATCCCGAAGAAACTCTGTGCAACAGTTTTGGTGTCATCCAAAAGAAGAAGCTCTATGGGAGAGAGTTTATGGGAGTGGTTAGGTCCACTTTTATACTCAATAAAAAGGGCAAAGTTCTTGCTGCTTGGGAAAAGGTAAAAGTTCCTGGACACGTCAAAGAAGTATTAGAAGCACTCAAAGGAATCTAGAGCTCAACTTTGTGAGATCAGTTCCTCTTTTTGCCGAACAAAACGGTAGGAATTTTAGTATGGGTAGCATTTATGTCTGTGCTTTTCTTGGTGATGGGCTTCCAAAGGGCCGTTTTTTCCCAAATGGCGCGAATTTGGAGCGGACTACTTGTTGCTGTGTGTAACAGAAAAATAAATAATATTCTGCTTATCTAATAGTGCTTCAGGGATGCTCATTCATTGACCAAAATTGACCCTAAAGGGGTTTATTTTGTTTTGAAGCCCTCTTTTCCTCCTTATGTTGCCTTTATTAAGGGAAGATTTGCTTAGGAATATCGCTGAATTGCACTGTTAGAAGGGTTTCCAAGAACAATTTACAATTGTTGTTTTAGAAAAACCTTTACTGCTTATATGAAACATCGTTTAATTTTTTCACTTTTTCTAATTGGGGACACTTGAAGAGGGGGAAATTCATGAAGTCGTCACTAAAATCAATACACCAATCCGTTTTAGCTTTGAGTATAGGTATTGTGTCTATATTTCCATTTATGGTGAATGCACAAGATGCGGCGGCGCCAGCGAGTGAAGCTGTTGCGGCGAATACGGAATCCGTTGCCGAGGCAGGAATTTTAACTAAATCACTTATGGCGTTTGAGCAGGGTGGAACTTGGATGTGGGTTATTTTAGGCCTTCAATTAATTTCCTTTGCCATCATAATTGAAAGAGTTATTTCGCTTTATCTTAAACGTAAAGACGGAGCGCAAGAGCTTGCCGACCAGTTTGAAGAGCCTATTCGTAGGGGTCAGATTGAAGAAGCACATGCCACGGCACAAAAGAATATTGAAGTGCATCCAGTCTATGCTTCTATTGCTGCTGGAACAAAAGCGGCCATGGAAATGGGTGGAAAAGAAGAAATTCAACTACAAATGGATCAATCGATCTTGAAAGAATCTCAATTTCTAGATCAGCGAACAGGGTTTCTATCAATGCTTGCCAACGTGGGTACACTGACGGGGCTGTTGGGAACAATTGTTGGTATGATTAAATCGTTTACGGCGGTGGCTAGTGCAAGTGCTGCGGAAAAAGCGGAGTTGCTTTCTAGTGGTATTGCGGAAGCGATGAATACCACGGCCTACGGATTAATTATGGCCATTCCAGCGTTGATTGCCTTTTCGGTATTTACTAACCGGTCCAACCAACTGGTTGAGAACTTAACGCAAGGATCTTTGAAGGTCTTCCATTGGCTTACTTACTGTTACGAGCCAACTGTAGTGGCTGATGAGCGCACGCCTTCAAAAAACACTATAGATCGTGCTTTTAATGATCCAAAGGCGCGAATCAGTTCGGATATCGAAACCGACAACAGACCTAGTATTTAATTACTAGGTCTTTATATCGTCATTTTTAGATAACTGTCATTTTTGGGGGATTTAATGGCAAGAAGGAATAAGGAACTATCCGCGGAAGTTAGCTTAATCGCTTTTATATCGCTTCTTTCAGTTTTGATCTGTTCGCTTTTGTTAACCGCTATTTGGACCCGTATGGGAACCATGGATATAAAACAAGCTATGGGTGGCCCAGGAAAGGTTTCCGAAAAGAAACCTGATCCGGTTCTTTGGGCCTACTTTGGCAAAAACGACACTATTCGATTTAAAATGGAAAACTCCCGGGTGAAGATGCCACAACATCAGGCCTCTATGGCGGATATGGAAACTCTTCGAAGTGTAATTGGGGCCTTGGTGGCCGAAGAAAAAAGTCTTTCGACCGTACTCATAAAGCCACAGAACAAAACTGTATATGAAAAGGTAATACTTTTGATGGACGAGTTTAAAGGGTACGGAATTAAAAACCTAGGCATTGTGCCACTGTAGTTGGAGGAATTATGATTAATGATAGACCAATGAGTGAGACGACTCTTTCTAGTCCTCTGCTTGAAGCGTCGGTTGTAAATCCGCAAGCCGCTAAATCAAAAGCGCGGCCTGAGGCTACGGTACTATTAACATCCTTGATCGATGCATTTTCAATTTTAGTGATCTACCTACTCATCAACTTTTCAAGTGGAGAGACACTCGATAGCGTCGTGGGTATGGAGCTTCCATCAGCAAATCAATCCAGTGAAATAGTGATTGATACTGTAATCAAAGTTGTAGAATCGGAATATTTTATTGGGGATGAAGCTGTTGATGTGAGCGAGATTCCAAAAAGACTAATTCAGATAAAAGAGCAATTGGTGTCAGAGGAGAGTAAAAAGGGAATGTCATTGATTATTCAAGCCGACAAAAATAACTCTTTTGATAAATTGAATCATTTAATACTCGCTGGCGGACAAGCGGGCTTTAGCGAAATAAAATTCGCAGTTTTGGCCAACTAATATAGGATGAGCATGAAAATATTTATTGCATTACTAATCAGTTTTACCAGTATGACGGTCGCTGCAATTGGTTTGGAAGATCGAGTTAAGCAGCGTGATTTTGTTTTAGGTAAATATGAAAAATCACTAAGTCGGCTTCCAAAGAGTTCGGCAGCGAGAGTCCCGCTAATGTTGCGTATCGCTGACACTCTTTCAGAGCAAGCCCGCGATGTTGCCTTTTTGGAGGTTAAAAAGGGATGTTTGGTCTGCAAGGCTGGTAATCCACTTAGAGAGAGAGCTGCTTCCTATTACGAACAGGCATTGGAAAAAACTCCACTTGAGGAACGCGGTTCCATCTACAAGCAATTGGGTCACCTATACGGATTGTTGGGCAAAACTGAGCGAAGTGTAGCTCTTTATAAAACTGTGATTAAAGAACATGCCGGTGAGCCAGTGGTTGGTGATGCCTATTTTGCTTTAGGAGATCTATATTATAAAGATCAAAATTTCCCTGAAGCTGTAAATTATTTTGAAAAAGCAAAAAAATATGAGGGTCTCGCTAAGATGGGAACCCTGTACTACCAATTAGGTTGGTCCTATTTTCGTATGGGGCAAGTGGATGAAGCTGTGGTGCAGTTGGAATCTCTTATTTCAAACGATAATTGGCTGAGCAAAGGTGACGCTACTGCGGGTGGAGTGGCTGACAAGACCTTTAAGTCTGAAATCGCTTCTGATCTGGCTACTTTTTATGGGCAGCAAGGCAGTGGTTTGGATGCCGCTAAAAAATTAGAACGTTTGGCTCCTTCATCATCCAAAATTGCTGTTCTCGAGAAATTTGCAACAGAACTGCGCCGTTTGGGGTTTAGTCAGCAAGCCTTGTCGGTATGGAAATTCATACAAAATCAGCATCAAGATGTGGCGTCTCAAATTCGTGGGCAGATAGAAATCGCCGAAAGTCATTATAGTTTAAAAGAAATGAAGCCCATGTGGGAAGCCTATGGAGATGCACTTAATCTGATATCCACTCATAAAGCCTGCCCATCAGAGAAGTGTACCAATTGGCAAAAACGTTTAAGGAAAATGTTATTTGAGATACATAGGTCTAATAGAAAGCAGCCTGTTGAAGGAGTGCTTTCTGGGTATGAGGCCTATTTGAATGTGTTTCAAGAAGATTCGCAGGCATTCTTTTTTGCGGCGGAAGTGGCCGGTAAGAAGAAGCAATATTCTGATGCGATTGCCTTTTTGGAGCGTGGGAAAAACAGCTTAGCAAAAGTGGGTAAACCGATAGAGGGTTTGGGTGCAGAAGTGTTTGCCTTGAAGGCCATTGAGTTCGCGGAGCTGTCCAAGGACAAAGTTCTTCGTGAAAAGACCTATAAGGCCTATTTGCAGTCAGGCTATAAAGGTGAGCATGCCGATCGAGTACGATACCAGATGGCCTATCTTGTTTATGAAAATGAGAATTATGAATTAGCTGTTTTAGAGCTTCGTAAAATCTCATTAGACTCTGATTTTAAAGATCGTTCACTCAAAGAAAAGGCCGCAGATTTAGCACTAGATGGACTTGCTATACTTAAATCTCATGGTCGTTTGGAGGCATGGTCTACTGATTTTGCTCAGGTGTTTCCTGAGCGTAAAATGGACTTCGAAAAAATAAGGCGACAGGCCATAATGGAGCAAGCCAATTCTTCTGGAAAGGCGGGTAATTACACCCAAGCTCTCGCTAAGCTGAATCAACTTGAGCCTTCATCTGTGGTTGGAAAAGAAAAGCGAGTCTATCTTAAAAATCGAGTTCTATTTTATGAGAAGTCACGGCAATACAGAGACGCATTAGAAACTGTTAAAAAATATGCGTTATTGCCTGAGCTGCCAAAAGATGAAAAGACATGGGCGCTGAAGAAGAGAGCTTGGTATGGAGATCTGTTATTAGATTTTTCTGAAAGCTTGGTAGCCAGTGAGCAGTTGAATGGTCATACTAAGGATCCAGAGAAGCGTTTAAATATGGCTATGTTGGCAGACCTGGGTAATAACATTAATAAGCGTGAGTACTACGACCAGTATTTTGCTGTAGCTCCTAAAAATGAAAACACGAGAGCCTTGATTTATGGGATAGTTGCGGAGTCGCATGAACCCATGAAGGAGTTGGATAAATATAAAAAATATTTGATCAGTGATGCTGAAACCTATGCTGAAGTGAGGCTAAAACATTCAAAATCTAATTTTGATAAGCTTTTAAAAGAATTTAATCGTAGGCCATTAAAAGGTACAAAAGCGGCAGGATTTTTAAACCGGTTAGCTGAGATCAAAAAATTCAGAAAATTTGATCGTAAAATTTCTGACCACAATTTGAATTCTAAATCTCAGGGTAGGTTGAGCCGGTCCATTAAAAAGAGAGACCGACTTTTGTTAGATGCTAAGAAAATGGCAGAAAAGGCTTCGGCAGCTAATGATTGGACGCTGAAGATGTTAGCCGTTAACACCTTGGTAAGAGAGTCTGCACGATTTCATGAAGATTTAATGTCCTTGCCTATGCCGGAAGGCTTGAGCCCTGAAGAGCAAGGTCAGTATATGAATCTTCTTTCCACTCAGGCACAGCCATTTCAGTTACAAAGTGAAACTATGGCGCTAGAAATGGAAAAGTTAAAGACGGAAGTGAATGTGCTAGATGGATTGGCAGAACAGTATAAGCAAGCCAACAACAACTTAAGACAACTTATGGAAGTGGAAATAGAAGCACTTAGGTCTTTGGCCATACCTGTAGTTGACGTTAAGGTCGCAAGTTTGATGGAAGCTCCAGTTAAGGTGGCTGAAAAGGTGGGAGCGAAAGAAAAGATGGATAGAAAGAATAGCTTATTGACTCAATTGCGAGCCGATCCATTTTCCGAAAGTCTTTTACTTCAGTTGATGAATGTCGAAAAAGATTTAGAAAACACGAAGATGGTGTCTTATTTGGAGAGTCGATTGGAGCGATTAAAGGAGACGGACTCAAAAATCCAGGAGGGGAAAAGTGAATAGTTTAAAAGTTCTTGTTTTGGGTTTGCTGTTTCTGCCAGCCACTTCAATGGCAGTAGATACTAATGAGGATGAGGATCTTCGCACCAAAATGTCATTTGACGGCGTAAATGTGGATGGTCAGTACCAGATGGATCAGGAAGCCGTAGTTACAGTTGAGGATGATAAAGTTTTAGATGCTTTGTTTGGGGTTCGAAAAAATTATTTAGACCGCATTCAAAAAGATAGTAAAAAGAATTAGTAAGGGGGGATGGCGTTGGGGGCCTTCGTTGTATTAAAAAATAGACAAGGATCTGTCATTCGTACCATGCCTTGGGGTGGTCAGGACATGCAGGTTGTTAGAGATGCAATCACCCGCAGGGTTCGGCTCTGTGTAGATCCTGAAAAACTTGTAAAGCAAGGGCGGAAATTACTTCACCTTGGAACCATTTCTGGAGAGAAGCTTCGTCGTGAAGGTTCTCTAACTGTACAAGGCTTAGGGGAGTTACAGCTAGTCAATGAGGTGGGTGCCGTCGCGTCAGATATCCATTCGGAGGATAATAATCAGGGATTAATTCGTAACTTGATGGCTCTTGCTCTGTTTTTAGTTTTTGCAATCTACTTTACAATTGGACAACTTAATTTGGAGTTACCCACTGTAAAAGAAGAGATGAAAGAGCGACTGGTTCAAATTGTTCAGAGAAAACCTGGCGTTAAACAATCGCAAAGGAAGGTGGCTCAGCCTAAAGCTAGAAATATAAACAAAACGGGTGCTTTAGCCGCACTAGGTAGCTTGAGCTCCGCAAAGTTTTCCGGAATTAAAATGACTAATAAGAAGTCCAGCCGAGGGCCAGGACTCGGAGGCACTAAGGGTAGCGGTGGCGTTCAAAGTGCTATGTTTGCAAAAGGCTTAGTGGCTGCACCTGTTGGGGCTGGAAATAATATCCAAGGTCTTGGAGGTTATGGGACTCGTGGAAAAGGTGGCGGTCAAGCTGGATTTGGCAGCTCCAGTCTCGTGGGTTCAACAGGTTCTATCGGACTACCGCAGGCTGGAGATGGATCCATCGGTGGTGGACTGAGTATGGAAGAAGTGGCAGCCGTTATAAGAAGGAATATGGCCCAAGTCAGATTTTGTTATGAGCAGGGACTACAGAAGACTCCTGGCTTAGCTGGTCGTGTGCCTACGCATTTTGCCATCGGTGCTTCTGGCCAGGTGTTGTCTGCGGACGTAAAGAAAAGTTCCTTGGGAAGCTCAACGGTAGAGCAATGTATAATTAGACGTTTAAAGACTTGGCAATTTCCAAAGCCAAGAGGCGGACAAAAGGTTGAAGTGGTATTTCCATTTAAATTAAGTCGGACCACAAGTTAAAGAGGTATAGAGATGAAAGTATTAGTTTTATTAATTCTAACTTCGGTTTTTCTGGGGTGTAGTACTGAGAGTGACCCCCTTAAAGGGTATCCGGATAATGTTCGGAATGGATTGCCACCGAAAAAAATAGACACACCTGTGAGTGATAAAACTCGTGTCACGGAACTTTTGTTAAGCATGTCACCGGAGTTGCCAGTATTTATAGAAGGTGAAGAACTTCAGCTGAGTTTTGATGGTCGGTTTGTTTCTGAAGACGGTGAACCGGCGAGAAATCAAAAGATTACTATTGAAAACCTTCCTGAAGGGGCTCGATGGGATGAGGCTACAAATACAATGACTTGGTCTCCATCGACCGACTTTTTGCGGGGAAGTGATTTTCAGACCACGGTGGTTTTAGATGTTTCTTTTGAGGGAATTCGTAATGGGGAATTTTTACGAACTCAAAAACAGTTTATGACTTGGGTACGACGTCCACAGGATAGGGCTCCAAGAATCATAGCTATGGATGAAGTAGATTCTATTAAAGAAGGAGAGTGGACCAGCTTTACTCTGACTGTTGAGGATTTGGATTCTTATGATGGCACGAACGGAATACCGCCTCGGTTGAGCTTTTTTGCTGGCAATAGAGGATTTAATGGCTCTCATTTAATGGGAGTTGTTGGGAATCCGGTGGCTGGAGATGAGCCCAATACTTGGATCTACAGCGTATCTATGGATACTCGTAGCAAAGAACTGACTCGAGATGTAAGTGGATATTCAGTGAGTATCGAAGCCACTTCAAGGTTTGGTAAGAAGAGTTTGCCGGAACAGTTGGCATTTGATGTTGAGACCAAATTGAACACTCCCGTATTGTCGGATAATGAAATTGTTCTTTATGCCGCCTCTAAAAATACGTTTAGTTTTAGTGTTTCCTCGCCCAGCGGTGAAGGGCGCATGTTGGCAAATTTAACTTGTACGGGTATGGAGCTGGCAAACTGTAGTTGCGCCAACACCATTAGCAGTTCTCGTTGTTCGGTGGAGTGGGATGCTACAAACATTCCAGGTATTCAGCCAGGGGGAATTACAATAACTTTAGACGCGGTTTTGAGAACCTCTCGGTCGGAAACCAATTTAGGTCATACATTTAGAATCAGAGGAGAGTGATCGTGAGAAATAGAATATCTATGTTGTTGTTTGGATTACTTTTATCTCTTGGGACGAGCTTTAACTTAACTTTGCATGCCGAAGAGGTCGTAGCTGAAGAGCAACTTCTCAATGAGTTTGACGGATTCTACCAAGATACGGAGTTGTTAGAACAGGGTAGAAGTCTTGAGCCACATAGAGATATGCAGGTAGTACAAAAGCGAACTGTGTCTCGTTTTAATAGACATGAGTTTACGCCAGTATTTCAGTCTGTAGTGGGTGGAGATCCCTATTTAAATACGAATTATGTCGGATTGTCTTATCAATATCATATCAATCCTAAATGGTCTTTAGGCTTAGAGTATAGTGTTGCTGGTAATGAGATGTCCTCTGAAGGAGACAGTCTTATAGATGAGTTTGGATATCTTCCAGATATGGATTGGCCTGAAAACCAGTCTATGGCCACTTTAAAATACTATCCCCTTTATGGAAAATTGAATTTCTTTAACAGGTGGGTTCCTCAGTTTGATGTGTATGGATCTGTTTCCGCTGGGTCTATGGGTTTAAAATCTGGATCAGCTGACTTACTTTCAGTAGGGCTTGGGCTTGGACTCTGGTTGAAGAATGATATTACGTTACATTTCGATATGCGTAGGCAGATGTATGAGTCTCAACGTTTGACCGGAGACAAAGAAATGAATGTGACCACTTTAGGGCTTGGGATCGGAGTTTTACTATGAGAATAGCTGATATAATGGCTGGAGTTTTAGCTCTTGTTTTGTGTTCGTCTTTATCTCTTGTGCCTAGTTCAGTTCTAGCTGCGGACAAAACTCGGAGGCTGAATCAAGGTGCTGCTATCTCAAGAATGATGATTCGTAAGATCGACGATCTTAGTGCAGAACAAAATATGTTCCTAGAGTTCATCGAAGAAGAAAATTGGAACAAAGCACTTTTTCAATGGTACACCGCTTTTAGGCGTGGAACTTTTAAAAACTCTCCGTCCGGTAAAGCTTTGTACAGTTTTTTGCAGTGGAAGTCAGGATTAGAGATTGAGGCGATCGAGAATGTATTAGCTATTCAAGAGCCTGGCAAAATTCACGGAACTATGAAGCGGTTTTGGCAACAAGCGCTGGATGAAAAAATCAGTTTGTTACAGCTACCCATTAAGCGGTGGAATGACCGGTGGGTTGGGTTCTTTTCTCCAGAAGTGGAAGCCCATCTGAAATTGGCAATGATTGGTGAGCTCGATTCAAAAGAGAATTTTCAACAGCTTCATCAGTTGCGAAAAACTGTGCCGGCGGCCTCTGAAATTTATGGACAAATCAGTTGGCAGTTGTCTTTGGCAGATGCTCTACAGAGACAGGGAAAAGGGGCTGTAAAAGTCCTCCCCGAGCTCATAGAAAGAGCTTCGTCCATGGCTCTTGACGAAGATTTGATGCGAGTGAACTTAGCTCGTATTTACTACCAGCGTGGACGGTTAAAACAGGCCATATCCATCTATAAAACCATTCCAAAAGGATCACCCTATTGGTTCACAGCCCAAGAAGAGCTCGCCACCTCATATCTTCGAAGAGGGGAACCACAAAACGTGATGGCCATCTCCTTTGGACTGACTCCTGAGACCATGGCTCGATATGTGGGGCCAGAAATGCTCTTCACTCGCTCTTTGGCTCAGTTAAAGACCTGTGACTATTCTGGAATTCGAGATTCCTTGAAATCCTTCAAGGTGAATTATCGGGAAAGAGCTAAACATCTTTTTCCTGTGGCTCAAGGAAATACGGCAAGTAAGACTATTGAAGCAATTGAGTTAATGTTGCGCTCAGAATATAAATTTTCTGACTTGGCATTGTTGAGTGATAGTTTGCCTCGTTATTTTGGACAAAGCCCGGTCGTTGCTGAGCAGGTGCGATTGATCCGTGCCTATAGAAAAGAAGCTCAATTGGCCGGACAACTGTATACCAGATCTTTGAGTGAGGGGGCTGGACGCGTTGGGTTCTTAGCTCCATTGGATAAAATTCGTTTAAAATATGAAAAACGAGCCACTGTGACACGTCAGCTTTTGGTCACCAATGTTCAAAATTGGTCTTCGGAGGAATTAACAGAAATTCGAAACACTCTGGATAAAATGCAAATTGTAGAGGCTGAATGGCTGCAGCACTTAATGCTTGCGGGTCGTGTGAAGGAAAACAGCAAAATGGCTTCCGCTAAACCATTAGAAGGTTCTACCGTTAAGAAGACATCTAATTTTGATTTAGAGTTCCCCTTTCAAGGTGAATTATGGGTGGATGAATTGGGTAGCTATAAGCTTACTTTAGATAAAGGCTGTATAGATAAAAAAGAGGTGAGTCTGTGAAAACATTTAAGTGTGTGGCATGGGTGATTCTCTTTCTATTGGGATCATCAAATTCTTGGGGATCCACCCAATGGGTGAAAGCCGCCTTTGATAAGGATGCTTTTACTGAAACCAAAGAGTACTTATTAGAATATGTGCCGCCAGCTCAGGTTTTGAGTCTGGCTCGGCCGTTGGCGGATTCTCGTTTGAATGCTTCAAATGGTGGGCGGATCATGGGAGTGATTCGTGATGCTCTTAATGGGAATGGGATTTCCAGCGCCGTAGCAGAGATTCGAAGATTTGAGAGTGATGAGTTGGTGGATACGGTGGTCACAGACTATCAAGGACGGCTACTTTCCAATTATTTAAGGCCGGGAAGATATCAGGTTACAGTGAGTAAAGAGTCCTATATAGGAACACCACAACGGGTGGTGTGGGTAGAAAGAGGCAATGACTCTCTTTCTAATGCGTCATTAACTCCGCCAGTGCCGGCTGGACAGGTGAGAACCACGTTAACGTGGACTCATGAAACATTCGGTGCTGTTCGGGATGTGGATTCGTTTTTACTCATTCCAGGGGTTTCTGGGCCTCTTGGATATCGGGATGCGGGATCTAATTACCATGGGGCTATGCTTGACCATGATGATACTAACTGGGTCGGGCCTGAGACGGTCACCATTTTAGAACAGCGACAGGGAACTTATGTCTATTATGTTAATAATTTCAGTGACCGTTCTGATTTGCAAGCTTTAGGGCGGTCAGGGATTAATATTCTAATCATTGCGGGGAGTGAAATCATTGATGAAATCTCCATCCCACAGGGAACGGGGCTTACCTATGAAGTGTATAGAATCATTGATGGAGAATTTGTAATTACTGGAGGTTATGATGATACCCTTCCAACTTATTAATCGAATGGTATTGATGTTTAAAGTTATTATATTACTTGTCTTTGTGGCAGCTTGTAGCGAATCTCCCGTTGAGAAGTTAAAAGTTTTGCCAGGGGTAAACATTGTCCAAGAGAAAACAGCCATAGATCTAAAGGCTGTGGGTCTTGTGGATATTTTATTTGTTGTGGACGACTCAAGTAGTATGAGCATCCATCAAAATAATTTGGCGGAAAACATTAGAAGCTACACTCAGATTTTAAAAGACAACGAAGATATAGATTTTCGGATAGCTGTGATCACTTCGGATATGGATAGTCCACAGAGACAGGGGCGATTTAGAGGGAGTGCTATTCGAGTGGTCACTCGCTCGGGAGACTTTGAGAGTCGAATACAGACTCTATTGCGCGCTGGCGAAAATGGTAGTTTTGAAGAACGTTTTGCCGATGCCATTAAAGATGCTTTAAGCCCCGAGTTATTGAGAACTCACAATAGAAATTTTCTAAGAGAAGAAGCTCCACTAGCGATCTTCCTACTCACTGATACCGATGATTATAGCCGTACCACTATAGAAGAGCTGCGCCAGCATCTTGTGGATTTAAAAGGTGGCAATTCGCAGATGGTTTCTATCAGTGGAGCAATGACTCCAGCCAATTCACCAGAGACATGTTTAAGTGATGATAGTCGATCTGTAAAATTGACGGAACTGGTGCTAAGCACAAGAGGGCAGGTCATGAGTTTGTGCTCTCCTAACTTTGGTGAAAACCTAGCTTCAATTGGGTCTAGGTTGAGATCTGGATTGAATCAGTTTTTTCCTTTAAAGAGCAAACCCGTCCTATCATCCATTGTAGTTAAAATTGGTCAGGTGGAATTACCAAATGATCCGTCTACAGGTTGGACTTATGACCCCAATCGTATTGGGCTTATCATTGGTCCCGAAGTGGAAATTCCGTTCATGGATGACGCTGCTGTAGAGGTCACCTATGAGCCTTTGCGAGAATCAAAGATCTAGTTTCAAATGTCAAAAGTAGAGTATAGCAACTGCCTCATCTAAATGGTTTTGTTTAGAGGCAGTTTAGCTCTATTTTTGTTAAGGATTTTTCAGAGACTCTTAGTCACTATTCTTAAGTGAGCGAATTTTTTGAACAAAGTTTTCGATCTCTTCTTTTCCAGTATCGAAAGAGCACATCCAGCGAACCACCCAATCATTTTCATCCCAAATATAAAAGAAGGACTCCTCTTTCAGTGGTTTTGTCCAGGATTTTGGGATTTTCGGGAAGACACTGTTGGCCTGAACAGGGTAGGCGATATCAAGAAGCTGTTCGTCCTTTAGGAGTTTTTCCATATATTTTGCCATTTTATGGCCATGTTCAGGAATAGTTTTGTATAGATCATTTTCAAAGAAAGTGATGAATTGAGAAGCCATAAATCGCATTTTAGAAGGTAACTGCATGAGCTGCTTTCTATGAAACTTCATTTCTGTAATATCAATTCCGAAAAAAAGCACCGCTTCTCCATAAAGGAGTCCATTTTTAGTGCCGCCAAAGCTGATAGTCTTTGGCTTTGCTATATCAATCATTTCTTTGAAGCTACATTTTAAGTAATGGGGTGCATAGCTGATTCTTGCCCCATCAATGTGTAAATCCAATTGATGTTTTTCACAGAAGTCACGAATATCCCCAAGCTCATCTAAGCTGTAGCAAGTGCCCACTTCTGTGGGTTGAGTGATGGAGAGCACTTTTGGTTGGGAATAGTGTTGATCACCTTTTCGAATACAGTATTTAGAGGCCTCAGTAAGATCTATTTTTCCATCCACCGAGGGAATAGAGATTAGTTTTGTTCCGAGCGCGGACTCTGGCGCTCCACACTCATCGACGTTGAGGTGGCTAATGTCAGTACACAGTACTGATTGAAAAGGCTTCAGCAGTGGTCTGAGACTCAATACATTAGCAGCGGTGCCGTTAAAAACTAAGAGACTTTGAGCTTCAGGGTGGACAATCTCTTTAAATAATTTTTGCGACTTCTTGGTGACTTCGTCAGACCCGTAGCTATGGCTGTGGGAATGGTTGATAGCCATAAGAGCCCGTAGAATTTCAGGGTGAACCCCTGAGTGATTGTCGCTGCCTAAAGATTTTTTAAACTTATAATTCATTGTAAATATAATTGTATATGATTTGTGAGGCTAATTTAGAGGTAATATCGTCGCGATCTAGTGGCGGGCTCACTTCATAAACACCTAAAGCCATAACTTCCAGGCGTTCAGTCAAAAATTTAAAATGAGGGAAGAATATTTCTGGAGTCAGTCCTGTTCCCCAGCTTTGACTACACCCCATTGCAAAGGCATTTGAAAAGGCATCGATATCAACGCTTATAAACGTGGGTCGAGGAGTGCGAACATATGGAGTGAGTCGAGAGTTTAGGTAGGTCGAACCGTGACTGGCTGAATGTAGGATTTCGTCCAACCAAACAATCTCACCACCATGATCTTTCACAAAATGTACATGATCTTTTGAATTACATTGGGACTGGATACCAATTTCTACAAAATCAAAATCATCTGTATGAGTGTTTAGAAGTTTGTAAAAAGGAGTGCCACTTGAAATTTTATCTTTATCAGGGCGAACATCAAGGTGGGCGTCAAAGTTAATGACGAGGGGCTTTTCATTGTTTTTATCTGTGGAGTTGTCTTTGATATGCCTAAGAAAGCCATCGCCGTCTGGAAACCCATAATCGTGACCTCCACCGATGCCAATCCATTTTCCGCCAAGCTCCAGTGTATCATAACATTTTCTACTAATGATGGATTGTTGATCCTCGAGTTTTAAAGAGGCATCAACATTTCCTAGATCCCAAAGGTACCTATCATGGTCATCTAGGAGTGCTGGAGGAGTCATTCGAGATAGAAAATATCGAATCTTGTCCGGTGCTTGTTGAGCGCCAATGCGTCCCCCATTGTTATTTATGCCTTCGTCTGAGGGGTAGCCACATAGGCTATAAAATTTAGAATCTATGGGTTCTTCGGGTGGGGTAAAATGCCATTGTTGGCTGAGGCGAAAATCGCTTTTATCATTCGGTTGATATAATTTGGTTTTTTCAAATGTTTGAAATGACATAGCTTAATTCAATGTCTCAATGGAGTAGGGTCTTAAAATATAGTCCACGAATTCGAAAGTTTGAGAATCAAAAATTGAAATTCGTAAGGTGTCTGCATTGAGAACTTCAATTTCTCCAGCGCCGGTTCCATCAGGTCCTGCGAAAATCATTGGCCATCCAGAGTTTTCGGATTTAACGGCCAGTTGATAATCTACATCTCCGGACTGCTCGGCCGGTCGTCTACGTAAAATAGTCGTAGGTGAAGGATTTCCTCTATTAACTTTTACAGATAGATTTTTAAATGATTTAAAATGATAGATATCATTATTATCCGCTATCCATTCCCCTAAAATTCGCTTTAGACCTACGGATTCGATGCTAAATAATTTAATTCTTCCTGTCGCAATTTCTATTCGGCCATCACCTTGAAGGTAGTCACCTTCATGTAGAAGCTCCAGACCACGCTTTACAGATGGGTACGGCGTTGAGAGGTATAGCTTTTGCCCATCATCCTCTAGCTGAAGCATAGGTTGTCTTTGTTCGTTAAAACTGATGATCCCTGACAGCGTAGCTGCTGAGGAAGAAGAGGCTATGAATAATAGGCAAAGGCCAAAAAGTGTTCTTACCATTGGATGGCAAATTATCTAAGGAATGGGGCAAAATCAAATGATTTCGAAGGTTTAATTAGGGGAAGAGGCGAGGCTTAAGCTACACCACTACGCCTTTGGTTTTTAATACGGATTGTAAGGCCTGCATATGTCCTAGTGGGTACAAGCCCATTTTTGTAACCAGTAGGGACTTGAGGGCCTCCTTTGGAGGTAATCCTTCAAATGACACCATGCGATCATAGGCATTTACGCAACCGCACACCAGGGCTAACGGGTTTATATCACGTTCCTTCAGGCTCTTTGGAAAGCCGGTACCATTTACTAATTCTTCGTGTTGATGGATGATATCAATTACATCCTTGTCGAAATGCTTTAGGACAACGATCTTTTCAGCTGCATGTACCGGATGCCGTTTATATAGGCTGAGCTCTTCTGGAGTCATATCTTTAATTGGTCTACCAATATCCAGTCCCGTTTCCAGATGCTCGAGGTCATGCAATAGGCATCCCAAAGTAAGTAATTCCATGTCATGCTTTTCATCAAGCTTTAGTTCCTTAGCTACGGCAATAGCTAAAGTGGCTACATTTACTGAATGTTGCGACACGGAACTTTCTGAATTTTCAATGTTTAAAACGCTTTTAAGTGCATCATCTTCTTGAAGAATAAACTCGATATATTTCTCAGTGCCCATTTTAGCAAGATTGTAGGCTTCTTCACTTTCGGGATTTTCCATGACTTCTTCTGCGGCTGCCTGCTGTGCGCCTTGGACCACTTCGGCTCTATCGGCAATGGGAACATCAGAATTTTTATCATAAGCGGATTCAATACTTTGGGTCATAAAACTTCTGTAGGCCGACTCGTCTTTAGGGTCGATGTACATTTTTTTTAATCGTTTTTCTTTTAGCTTTTCTAGGAGTGTGCCCTGTAGGTTTTCACCGTTTTTACAGTAAAGATGATATTTTCCGGCCGCCCGTATATAGGCGTTAAAAGTAAGACTGCCGCCACCTCTCAATGTAGTTACTCGAATGGGAACATATTCTGTTGCGCTCATAATCACCTGTCTGTTACCGTTAAATTATGGATGAGATTATAGAAGAATTCAAACTTGAATCTATCGGCCTAGTCGAAGAACTAATGGATATTTTAGATGACATTGAAGGTCAGTTTGAAGACCGCAATCAGCTTGAAAATTACGGACAAGTTGTAGATCGAATTATGGGCGGTGCCAAAAGTCTCGCTATGTCATTGGAGGAATCAGGACATCTAGAGCAGGTCGGAAACTATGCGGAGCTTTGCAAATTGGTCGGTTACAAGGCCGCTCAGATTGAGGAGAATGAACAGTTCTATGATATTGTTCATGGGTTGCTGTTTGACGCAACGGAAATGCTGATGTTAATGGTCAGGACCTACAATACGGACTCAGAAAAGGATATTAAAGAGTTGTTGAGCACTACATTTTTAGATCGTCTCAAGTGGGTGAATGGGCATTTTGGTGAAAATGTGCGGGGCACACTGAAAATTGATAGTGAAACATCTCAGGCAACAAAAAGTCAGGCTGATATTGATGCTCTTATGAAAAATTTAGGATTTCAGTTCGACTAAAACCCAATCTCGTAGTTTTAAAAGATCTTCGTTTTCTGTATGCATTGAGTTTATGGCATCAATGCAATCTCTAAGTTTCAAGTTGGCGATCACAATGAGTGCATTTCTTTTTAATCCATTGCCTCTCGCTCGAGCGAGAGGAGTGATTGCATACTTGCGTTGGATTTCTTTATTGGATGATAATAAAATTTCAATTAAATGTTTAGATAAGTCTGCAGATTGTTGCGGTTCAGGATTCTTTTTAAATTGAAAAGGTTTTTCATTCCATGGGCAAACGGTTTGGCAAATGTCGCATCCAAAAAACCATTCTCCAATTTTACGTCTTTGGCTTTCTTCGGGTACACCTTTCTTTTCAATTGTAAGATAGGAGATGCACTGACTGGCATTTAAAACTCTTTCTCCGGGTATTATAGCATCTGTGGGACAGGCATCGATACATCGTGTGCAGGTTCCACATCGGTCGGGAATCGTTGGGTTTTGCGATTCCAGTTGAAGAGAAGTGACGATTTCGCCAATGAAAAAGAAGCTGCCATGTTTGGGATGGATCATCATCGAGTTTTTTCCAAACCATCCCAGCCCGGCTTTATAAGCCAGATCTCTTTCCATAATGGGGTGTGAGTCCGTATGTGCTGAGAAATATTCCTTGGGGAAAACGGTTTTCATAGATTCAGCAAGTTCACTCATCTCCTTTTGAAATCGAAGATGGTAGTCTTCGCCACGAGCGTATCGGGCCACATTAGTTTGCTGAGTGAGTGGGAGATTATCTGTTGGGTAGGGGTGTGGTAGATACTGTTTTAGCAGAACTATGGCAGACTTAGCTTGAGTTTCATATTGCTGGGGAGATTCCTTCAGAGGCAAATGGTTTTTCAAATACTCCATTTCCCCTTGATGTTGATTGTCGATCCATTTTCTATAGACATGGATAGAGATCGGTTGCTCGAAGGGAGCGAAGCCAAAATCTAAAAAAGATTTATTTTTGATCAATTGCGAGAGCTGTGAAATACTGTTTTCCATGTATAACTGGGAAGACCACGACCAATGGCCTTTTGTCAAAGAGGTCTGTAAAAAACTTGCTAATTGTGGGTATAAAACTTATTTGGCGGGGGGTTGTGTTCGAGATCGTCTCCTTGGTCGGAAGCCTAATGACTTCGATATTGTGACGGATGCTAGGCCCGATGAAATTCAAGAGCTCTTTGAGAAGACGTTGGATGTAGGTAAAAAATACGGGATCATCCATGTGATTTTGGAGGGTGTCTCTATTGAGGTGGCTACTTTTCGCAAAGATGGTTTGTATTTGGACGGTCGACATCCTGAATCGATTGAGTTTTCGGATGATTTTGAGGACTCAGAGAGACGAGATTTTACAATAAATTCTATGTTTTACGATTTTGTGACGGGCCAAATTATTGATCACCAAAAGGGCCGTCAGGATCTCGAAAATCAATGGATTAGATGTGTAGGTGAGCCCCATCGAAGATTTTCCGAAGATCACTTAAGAGTTTTAAGAGCCATTAGGTTTTCTTGCCAGTTGGGATTTTCAATAGAGAGTAACACCTGGGACCAGTTGTTTGGTTTCGAAGAAGCCTTTAAAGAGATTTCCGCAGAACGAATTCAGCAAGAATGGATAAAAATACTGGGTTCTAAGGATGTCGTTCGCGGGATTCACCAACTGAGAGAGTTAAATTATTTTCGAGGTATAGCGCCAAAAAGTTATTGGTTAGGGGATCACTCATTGAATCCATTTTTGGTTCTAGATCGGGTATCTGTGAGAACTGAGGATTGGGTGTGTCGATTGTCAGCGCTATACATAAATAGTTCAATTGAAGAGGTCCGAAGCGACCTACTTAGGTTGAAGTTTCCAAAGAAAAGTATCTTGCAAGTGACCACGATACTACAGTCCCTTCGAAAACTAATGGATTTCAATTTGCGTGAAGGGCAAAGGATAGAAATCATTGCCGGTGATCCGTCTTACATGGCCTTGTTGCTTTGGGAGTGTTTGCCCTCAGCAGCGAAGATGGATTCGGAAAAGCAAAACGAACAGGCTGTAGCGACTCTTAAAATACATTTGGCTAGAGGTCCCTATTTACCTAAGCCTTTGGTGAGTGGAAAAGACCTAGAAGAAGAAACGAATCTGGAGCCTGTAGCTTTTGGACAGACGTTAAAAGAATTATTTTGGATTCAGCTAGAAAACCCAAAAATAGAAAAGCTTCAATTGTTGAATCATTTAAAGAGATGAGTTCTTTTTAATTTTGGCTTTAGTGCCAGTATGATTACGCCAATTCATTTCTGGATCCGAAAAGTATCTCTTATTCCATGCTTCCCATTTTGATTTGGGATGCTTATGAACGACTCGCCCCTGTTCGTCAAAAATATCAGGGCCTTTTCCAAATAGAAAGTCTAACAAAAATTTCATAGGCCGAGAATAGGTGTAATTCTTCGAAAAGTAACCACTAGACAATGGGCGTCATTAGAATTTCAGGACCCCTCAAATCGGAATAATGCGATTACGCTTTAAGGATGGCTCGTTTAGAAAATTTTGTTCCGTCTTTGATTCCCGGCCGGATCTCTGAGATTTCTCCTCAAAACATTACCTATACTTTTGACTCCGGAGAGGTGAAGCGGCTTCGTTTGGGCGCACACATGGCTCCTTTCGTGAAACTGCTTAATGGTACATCATCTTTGTCGGAGGCTCATGTAAGTCTATTTCAATCGGAACCTATGCCCATTCAGGTCAGTGAGGTGCTTAATGCCTTGTCATTGATGGGTAATATGCAAATGTTTGTTAACAACCGGGAGTTGATGGAAACACTTTCCGCTTTTGTTGATGGTCATGGTTATAATGATGTTCAAAACTTAGTAAGAACAGAGGAATTTACGGCTCAACATTTTACAATAGAACGCTTGAGAACACTACTTAAGAACACCCCTTTAAATGCCAAGAACGACGTTGAAATACTCGATTACATTATTAAGAAGTCTCGCTTGATGGAGTGTCCTGCGGGCGAAATTGTAATTCAAGAGGGAGTTGTCGGTGATTCGGTCTATGTATTATTGACTGGAGAAGTGGGTGTGTATCGGCGTCGAGAGTTTGAAAATCCATGGGAGTATATTTCCAGTATATATGCCATCAGTTTGTTTGGCGAAAGTGCAGCATTGCCAGATAAAAAAAGAACCGCCACAGTTATGCCAATAGTGGACAGTTGGATTCTTGAGGTTCCTTTTCAAAAATTAGTGAATGTAAATAAGCGAGAAACTTTTACTGATTTTAATTCAGTAAAAACTCGAGTGGTAGTAAATCAAATATTGCAGACAGCACCGATGTTTAGTGGATTGCCTTCCGATGCGTTACAAGAGTTCGTAAAGAGATGCGAGTTGGTCCAAGTAAGCGAAGGCATAGATATTACCTTCCAAAAGGCGAGGTCCGAGATAACAAGCACAGATGTACTTCTTGATGCCTCCTCGTTCTATTTTATTTTAGATGGGCAGGTTGAAGTCATAAAAGACGGAAAAGTGATAGGGCTACTCAATAAAGGTGATTATTTTGGAGAAGTAGGGGCATTAAATAAGATGGGGCGAACAGCTACTTGTAGAGCTCTAAAGGAGTGTAAGTTGTTAACACTTTCGGCAGAATCTCTAAATCAAGTGTTTGCTAAAAACTTCCGGCTTGCTTTACAGGTTGAGAAAATGGCTGAAGATCGTTTGCAGAAATCCCTAGAAGGAGATCATTCTGACTCTAATTATCTATCTCCCGTTCACTTTGACTTTGAACAAACAAACGTAACTTCACATGATATTGGTGAAGTCACTTCCGTAGGGATGACGGGTAGAGCCGAAAACGAATAGTGCATCTACCATTTGAGGTTAGCGCAACTGTCGATAATATCTAACATTCTTTCTTCTGAAATAGGGCCTCGAGCTTTCTCATAGAGTGCAACTCTGCGATCAAAGCATAAATTACCTGCTGCTCGAAAAGCCGTGGGCTTGTCCTGAGCCACGACTTTTATAGTGCCGATATCTCCGGTTTCCACTTCATATGTGAATTGCCCATTGGTCGAAGCCATGGCGTTTGTTGTGTTCATTAGCAGCATAACTATTAGGGAAACAAAAACGGCTATAAAGGTTCTCATAAAAATCTCTCCTGTTATGCCATTAGATAAGGCAAATCCAGTGCCAAAGAGGAGAGGGGGCAACTGTATAAGTAGCTGTAATTACAATAGAAAATTCAGTGGTGGAGGTGGTGAGCGAGCTGAATTGTAATTTGGCCCTAGATTGTCTCCATCCTGTCTATCTCCTAGACAAGTGCTACATCAGGGTCCTATGATTGGCGTATGCAAAAATTCAATTATTTTTTATTTGGTCTATTGTTGATTGGGCCTTCATTGAGTCATGCTAGTGAGATCGCTGGGAAGCTAAACAAGGGTGAGATTTCCATTGAATCATTTTGGCTTTACGAGTTTCAAAGAGATGAATACGAGGTGGCTTCGAGTGAAGAAGCCACAGAAACCAGCACCGCTGTGTTATCTACCTATTTGGAGTTTGCAGCCACTGATAAATTGAGTTTTGTTACTTTAATCGATTATGCTGATGAAAACGTAAAAGACTTGAATACGAATACCAATACTAAAAGTAATGGTTTGCAAAAAGTGGGCGCAGGAGTCTATTACCAAAATGACTATTTAGCTGATAAGTTTTTTGTGATTTCCGCAATGCTTCAACCCAAGTTGGCTCGCCGCCAAGATAACCGGCTTCTTCAGGATCGAACTCGTTTGGCCTTAGAGATATATCATGAATGGATTAGGCCAACAGGAAGTTGGGGTCTTGGATTGTTGTTAAATCCCTCATTGGATTCAACAGAGCTGGACAATGGGGAAAAGGTATCGGGTGGGGATACGGTCAACGCTTTAATCTATTATGAAAAAGATCTTACTGATGGAGTTACCTTAGGAACTCGGTTGCAATGGGTGTCTCAGTTGGATGAAAAGAATGAAGATACTGATACAAAATTGGAGTTCGCAGATCGAGTTATCTTGAGTCTCTATTATGTAGAAGCTGTTTCTAAAAACTGGGAAATCATATCTTTTTTAAACTATCACCGTGGATTAGAAAAAGATGTGAATGACTCCGATATTAAACTTGATGATGGAAAAGAGATACATTTCGGTATGAGGTACACTTTATAAATGGGTCAATTGGGTTCTATGCTCTCTGAGCACAGCAAATTATTTTTCACTGACGATCAACTAACTACTGAAATCGATGTGCCTAGTGTGGTGTGTGAACCTTGTGAAGGGGAAGGGTTCACTCAAGCGAGTAAGTGCTGTACTTATTTTCCTTTCGTGGCCAATTATAGTATTGGTGCGGACATTGAATTTTATATTTCAAAGTTTGGAAAGAAGGGTTTAGTCACCTTTCTTGGGTTACATCCTGAAAAGAAGTATCGTGATCAGTTTGCATTAAACGGTTTTGGCAAGGGAGAGGGATTAGGTTGTCCACTTTTCCAAAATGGAAGTTGTTCGGATTGGAGTAGAAGGTCTACAGAGTGTCAGTTTTACTTTTGTAAGCCATGGACAGCGAAGTCCATGAAGAAGGATCTGAGAAATTATATGAATGATATGGAAATGGGGTTGGCGCAGATGGCAGCAGTGCATGCTGGAGCCGATCAGGATGAGTTAAAATGGAGTATTGATGTATTTTCTCATAATGAATCCCCTTGGCTCATTTACGAATTGCAGGACTATTTTAAAGATTGCCATAAAGAATATATGGAGAATCGAAAGGCCTGGATTGTTGAGCTGCAAAAGCAGTTCCCAAACCCTTTTAATTGACCCTCGATTGTTCGATATGCTAGCAAAGCTCCTATGACAATCTCAGATAAGCAAGTTCAGTTAATAGATAAATTTCAGTCAATGGCTGACTGGGAAACACGTTACACGGCCATCATCAAAATGGGTAAAGCTTTACCCGAAATGCCAGAAGATTATAAATCGGATGATAACCTAGTTAAAGGGTGTCAGTCTCGAGTTTGGATTTTTGCAAAACTTAACGATAATGGCACTGTGAAGTTTTATGGCGACAGTGAGGCTATGATTGTTCGAGGTTTGGTGGCTGTTTTATTGGAAGTTTATTCGGGCCAGTCTCCTGATGAAATTCTTGAGCATCCTCCTCAATTTATTAAAGAACTTGGGTTTGAAGGGAATCTTTCGCCCAGTCGAGCTAACGGTCTTCACTCGATGGTTAAACAAATCCAATATTTTGCAACGGCTTATAAGGCGATGTTGCAAATGCAAAAATAGAATTATCTTTATTTTTTAAAGTGTTGCGTAGATACGGTGACTGTCGTCGTCGTCATCCAAAGCCTCTAATAGAGCTTCCACCTCAGATACTTGATCTTCGGTAAGGTCCGTTGTGTTTTTAGGCTTATAGGAAAGTTCTGCTGTTGTAATGTCCCAGCCACGATCTGAAAGTGCTGTGCGGATAACATCTAGATCTTCCGGAGCTCCATAAAAGGAGTACTTTTTTTCTTGTTTGTCGAACTCGACTTCGTTGGCATTGGCTTCGATCGCTTCTTCTTCAGGGTCGAAGTCTCCTTCCCTTAATCCTTCAATGAGGCAGACGCGATCAAACATCCATGCCACAGATCCCTGATCGCCCATTTTTCCGCCATTTTTATTAAACACATTTCGGATGTTTGTAACCGTTCGATTTCGATTGTCTGTCTGACATTCAACTATAATGCCCACGTTGTATGGACCCTGGCCTTCATAAGTCACATCTTCAAAGTTGGCGGCATCATCGCCTTGTCCTGTGGCCTTCTGAATGGCTCGCTCAATAGTGTTCTTTGGGCAAGAAACATCCAAAGCCGATCGGATAGCAATTTTAAGCCGGGGGTTTCCTTCAGGGTCGGGGCCTCCCATTTTTGCGGCCACGTAGACCTCTCGAGCCAATTTAGTAAATAGTTTACCTTTTTTTGCGGCTACATCAGCCATGCCGGCTTTTTTCCAACCTTTTCCCACGAATCACTCCCTTAAGATAGGCTTCTAATTTAAAAATTATTTTATAGGGATGCTACCGTGATTGCGCAGCGGCATGAGTAAAGGGCCGCTAATATCTGGTAAAATACTATATTTGATCTATTTCTTTGCGATCGATATACCGCCATTCACCGGATTTTAATCCTTTTAGGGTGAGAGGGCCGATTCGTATGCGCTTAAGAGCTATAACTTCCAGGTCTACCGCTTCGCACATTCTTCGAACTTGTCTTTTCTTTCCCTCTTTGAGGATAAGATGAAGTTTTTGTGATTTTTGTTCGAAATAGCATTTACAAGGTAATAGTTTTTGATCGTCCAATGTGATGGATCCATTGGAAAGGTTTTGAATTTGTTCTGCTGTGGGAACTGTTTTTACTTTAACAATATATTCTTTCTCTACATTGTTATCGGGTCCTATGATTTTTTTAACGAGAGGTCCGTAACTTGAAAGTATCAAAAGGCCCGTCGTATCAACGTCTAGGCGTCCCACAGGAGCCATGCCATGTTTTAAATGGGATTTTAAGCGATTCTGTTTGGTTAAAGGCCTTCTATTTTTCTCTTGAATTAAATCCAATGCACTAGGGTATTCTCTTTCTTTAGGGCCTGAGACATATCCTATGGGTTTATATAAAATGACAGATAATTTTTCATCCTGCTGGGATTTGGCCTGTCCGACCAGCTCTACTTCTACCGGTGGGATTATTTTAAATCCTAATTGCTCTACAATTTTTCCATCAACTTTCACTTGGCCTTGTGAAATGTATTGGTCGGCTTCTCTACGAGAACAGAGACCTAATTCAGACATGTATTTCGACAACCGTATAGCTTTATCGTCGCTCATAGGGAAATACCGCCATCTATAATTTCAATGCTACCGGTTTTCCATTGAGAAGCGGTTCCGCATAGAAACATAATATTTTCTGCCAACTCCTGGGGGCGCCCCATGCGGCCCAATGGGTGGGCAGCGTCCATTGACTGTTCCAACTCTTTCGCGTTGGAGATTTGGTCGAAGTTATGAATGGGAGTATTTACAATCCCAGGGCAAAGTGCGTTCACAGTAATTCCATACTGGGCCCATTCTAAAGCGAGAGTTTGCGTCCAACTGTTCATTGCAGCTTTTGAAGCCGAATAAGCGGCACATTGAGGTATAGGTCTCACGCCGATGGAGGAGGAAACATTCACCACAGTCGATGGTGAGGAGGCTTTCAGGTGCTGAAAACAGGCATTAGTGATCATAGCTGGTGCAAATAGATTCACTTGAAATTGTTGAGTCCAATCCTCCAAAGAATGATCATTAGCTTCTTTTCTTTCGATGATGCCGGCATTATTGATCAATGCTTTTAGGGGGTGGGAAAAACTTTTGGATTGAAGTTGGGAGCAAAGGTCAGAGACATCTGTTTCGCTGCTGAGATCACAAACAAAAATATCAGAGTTCCCCGGAAGTTCGCTGGCAAGGGCATTCAGCTTGGCTTCATTGCGTGCAACGAGAACAACATGCCATCCATTTTCCGAAAAAAGTTTCGCGGAGGCCTTGCCTATGCCACTTGTGGAACCTGTAATAATTGCTGTTTGAGACATTGTTATCCTTCAGATTAGAAATTTCCATACCAAAAACTATAATACTCACAAAGGTATAAAGTTTCGGGCGTAACGTCTCTTGGTACCCGGTGCAGGGTTTGATGTCCATAAAAAAAGCGAGATCAAGTGATCTCGCTTTAAATTGAATTTTGATTTTGTAAAAGTTAGGCCGCTTTACGTCTTTTGAAAGCGGCATACTTTTTGTCAAAGTCTTTAGGTTTCTCACCCTTTTTGGTAATGAGTCCTACTTTGAACCACTCGTAGTGTTCTTCGCAGAAGTGCATTTTCTTTGGTTTCTTGCCGCAGCTATCTACAGGGCATCTTGTTGGTAACGCAACCACGTTATTTGGTGGTGCACCTGGGTTCTTTTTTTGCTTGTCGTCTTTTTCCATTATGTCCCCTTGTTGTGAACTAGACATACGTCTTATCGGACTAGGGTCTAGGGGGCTTAAATTTTTATTTCCCAGTACAAAACAGATAGGACTAGGCCTTTAATGAGGGAGGTAAAAAGGCCTATTTAGCCGATAATGTTAAGGATTTTTACTGGCTCTGGGGACCACTCTGAGTTCACTTAAATCGAGTTGATTCATTTCATTCAGGTCCCAACCTAATACATGGGGACGGACTCTTAAGCTAAAATGAATCTCTCCCATTGGTATTAAAGCATAATCATCCATTAGAATTTGCAAAGCCTTACGACATTGGGTTACTGCTGAAGGCCCCGAAGACGGCATGTTGTTTACTATGGAATCAAAAGTTCTATTTTTATATTGAATATAGTTTTCTCTATGTTTCTCCGTGTAAATCTCTAAGCCGGCTTTGCAAGTGGGGCGATCCATGCCAACCCCTTTCCGAAAGAGATCAGGAGGATTTTTGGTGAGTTGAGCAATGTACATTCCGGTTTCGGAAGGTTGCAGTTCTATGGAAATTCCCAAATGACGTTTCCATTGGGATTGGATCCACTCCATGCCCTTTTTGATGCTTTCTCCACCTTGCTTTCCATAGTAGAGTTTCCATCTGCGGTTTCGGACTTCTTTTGGCAACTGAGCAAAGATCACTTTAGCTTTTTGAAGATTAAAATCATAACATATGGGTGTTCCATAGTACTTTTTGGGTAGACTCGGGCAACCCGGTCTTCCTAGGGCATGGTAAATTTTTGCGAGCTCGGAATAGTTGAGTGAAAGAGCTAGAGCTTGTCTAAACTTTGGCAGATCTTTTAATTCCGGGCCAAATCCTAGATAGTCCATTCGTGACATGGGTATTTGAATAAAATCGGGCTTCCCCTGCATGGCCGGAATAGCGCTGACTTCAACTCGCCTAAGAAAATTAAGTACCTTTTTATCATAAAGATTCATGGCCGTAGTATCATCTTCCACGAAGTAGATATCGACTTCGGGGTTGAGGCTGTTCATTCCAGGAAAATTTAGGTTAGGAGTCAGTGTGATTTTCGAGCCTAGTTTCCAACTTTTAATAACGTATGGCCCGGAAGTTTTTAGTTCTTTGAAGGCTAATGGATCATAGTTTTGATTTTTTCTTCGAGGGCTTAAAGCAGGGCTAATAAAGTTATAAAGAAACTCTGGATCAGGTTTTTCTAGTTCAATTTGAAATTTCATGAGAGAGATTTTTTTAACACCAAGACTTTTAACATCCTTTTCACCGTTAACAACGGCTTCAGCATTTTTGACTCCACGAAGTAGTTCCCATTGTACAGTCTTCGACTTTGGATTGACTAGATAGGTAAAAGTGCGGATGTAGTCTTCTGTAGTAATCGGGTTTCCATTACTCCACTTATGATTAGGGTTGATATCGCATTCAATCAGTGTGGGCTTTATGAATGTGCAGTATCGAGCTCCAGTGGGGTGCAGGCCTTTTTTGCTATGAAAAGAGTAGAGGCCACGGAATAAATTGCTCAATAGATAAGAACCGGTAGACCCGCGTATATGAGCTGGGTCCAGACTGTGGGGCTCGGAGAGTAAGTGAAAACTCATTTTCCTCTCTTCTGCCAAGGAAGATACGCATAGAGCAATGATGAAAACGGTAATTAGTTTTTGCATTCCAACGGGATATTGCAATTATAGAGTTATGTCCACCTCGTTGTATCAATTTGATACAAATTTAAGAGGGTGCCAGCCTAAAGTTTTGACTCAAAATGGACGATATGGTCTCTGATGGTTAACAGTGAAACATATTGGTCTAAATGGGTTCAAAACGGTCTTCAGTGGCTTCTTGTGGCCTCTTTGTTGGTCCTTGTAGGGTGTGGGGCAGCTTTGGAGACGGAAGAAGAGGACGACTCTTCAGTGGACCCCTTTGAGAGCACTTCAATTCTAGAGCTAAAATTTCAGCCCTACACCACCAACGCTGTTCAGCCAGTGCAATATTCCTCTGAGGAGAATTTTAGCTCTTGCTCACCAAAGTCAGGTACTTCTGCAGCATTATCTGCTGTCAGTGCTTGTGTCGACATTGGCGGGTTATGCAGCACTGGAGGGTATTCAGACCATATCATCCTTTGGGAGCTACAGGATTCAGACAACAACAATGTAAAAGTTGTGAATTCTAGGGATTGGGAAGGGGCAACGAACTCATTGTCGGCCAATGCTAAATGCAAAGATGGATATTTTATTGCAAAAATATTTTTGCCCACTGGTGCTGAGCTTAAATCTTATCGGCTAGAAGCTAGAATCTATGGTGTAGATGAGCTAGGCCAGCTTAGGGAACCACTTTCAAACCCATCAAATGTAGATTCAAAGATTTTAGATTTTAGCGTCAGCGAATAGAATCATTTTGCTGAATTCTTCGGAATTGCACTTATTTTTTCTCTTTGATTAAATTCAAATCTTTTACAGCATCGACCCATGTCGCATGATTGGCAAACATCGGAAGCGAGAGCTCGAGACGACTCACTGGCAGTCTTCGCATATAGCTGGGATAGTATTGCATAGGGAGGTCTGAAATCGCCGAGATATCGACTGTGGTTGCCGCTGTACGTTGCTTTAAAAAATGATGTACAGAATCTTCATCTAGAAGGTGATTCACAAATTTTAAGGCTCCATTCATTTTACGACTTCTTTTATCTATAACCATGCTTATAACTCGCAATGAGCCCTTTTCGAGGGGAAGATAAAATTGATAAGGTCCGTTTTCTTTTTCGCGTTCGGCGGCTTGGGTGTGACTCATCTGGATCAGCCATTTGTTTCCAAGTGCAGTTTCCAAATCTTTCGAAGGAGTAAAATCTATTTTTTGTTTCTCAATAAAGCCTATGGCGGTATGGATTTTATCTATTTGCTCTGTATCAAACCATTCTTCCGCGAAGAGTTGGTATTTTTTCATAAGGTTGTAAAGTTCAATGTAAGAGGGCATTAAGCTGATTTTGCTTTTCCAGCTCCGCTCTCTAAAAACTTTAGACAAGGGTATTGGCAGGTCGTTCATTTTACTAGAGTCCACAAACCATCCTATGACTTGCCAAGAATAAGGAATAAGGTGGGGTCTTCCTGATACGCTCAAGTCTTTAAAGTCGGCTGAGATGTGCTCTATATTAGGTATTTGCACGGTCGTTGGCTTTAACAAGTTTTCAGTATTGACCAGGAATCTTGAATTTGCTGAATCGACAAACATAACGTCGTAGAACTCATTATTATTCAATGCTTCAAGTAGAAGATCTCTTTCGGATTCAATCACCGTGACCTGAATGCCTAGTTTATGTTGAGTTTTGAAGTCTTCTAATACTCTATTTGGGAGGTAGCCTTTAGGGGCAAGAACCTTTATATAGTTTTTCTCCTGATAGGCTTTTTGCTCTGCCGACTTTTCTTTCAGATAGAGGCTCCAGGCAATGCCAAGGACAAAGCTGAGCGGGACTATAAATAAAAGGGGTTTCCACTTTTTTACGGACACCCCTTTAGTTTTACATAGTCTGTTACGCTAGAAAAGTTATTATTCTTCGATGGTGAGAGTCTCAAACTTAACGTCAATTATAGCCCCTTGTTCGGGAATATAGTCGCCCGAGAATCGGATGCTATTGGCCTCAGCAATATATTCCCAGCCACCGACCGTTGGTCCGGGGTTGGCGTCTTTTTGAGGGACTAGCAGGCCATCCAATTTCACTACTATGGTGGCTGGATCCGGAGTCCGGCTGAGGTAAAACTGGGTTGAGAGTTGGGCAATATTTTCGGAAATTAGCTCGAGATCGTCAGCAAAATTACCGCAGAGATCTCCCATTCTTCCATCCGTCATTTCGGCCAGCTCTTGATATCGAACGCCTATCTTTCGTCCTGTGAACGAATTGTTTAGGTCATCACGGCATTCTTCATCCAGGATAGCCATAGCGTTTACATTAAATCTTCTTGTGGCTCCAGATGAGTTAGTCAGGTTTTCTAGGTAGGTATTGAAATAGTCCACTTCGTATAGGTTGGGATCGCTATAGTTAGCACCACCATAACCTGAAGAGGTGCTCGAGAAGTCATCTTCGTCCGATACAATGACCACTGAAAAGAAGCTATCTTCGCGAATAAAGTTGGAATTGTCAGGATCTTCTAATGCATCCACCATACTTTCAAAAGCTCTTTCATCTCCATATCCACCAACACCTTGAAGAACGTTTGTAATAAAAGTGTCTTCAATATTTGGTGTGTCGGGAGTAATAATGAATACACCGGAATAGTCACCGTCTGCGCCATCTCTAAAGTTAGGTTTCGTGTCATCGCCTAAATATTTCCCGCGCCAAGCGTCAGTGACCACAACAGCAATTCGGAAGTCATAATTTTTTTCAATAAATTTTGCTATGAAGGAGTTGAAATTGTCCGCCACATTCTGTTGTGAAGTTTCCATCGACCCAGAGTTGTCTATCACCCAGAGAATATCAATTTTTGTGAAAGAACCATCGGCTTCGCTTTGTACGAACGAATCTTCTTCAGCAAGCTGAGAAAATGTCGGTTTATCTTCTGTGCAACCAGTCCCAAATATAAACAAACTGATTAAAATTAGAAACTTTAAAAGTTTCATAACCCCTCCAATTATTCGCTAAAACCATCCTGGTTTTGTCTTCCGCAAACGTGAGTATTAGTAATTGGTAGCGTACATACAGCGTTAATAGCTTATCGACCTTAGTCGGGTGCTCTTAAGCGGGCATTTGAAGCCAAATATCTAGCTAACCCCTTGAAAAGACATGACTCTCAAAAGGTGTCTTTTTGATACGCACTAAGTCCTTGATATTATATGGGAATTTAATAGGCATTTTTTTGTAAATTCAAAAAGTCGTAAATTATATGTACATTTTAACTGATATAAGAAAACTGTAAGACCATATCTTTGTGAGAATGTTGCTAATTGTGAGAATGGAGTTTTATTTTGTTAACGCGGCAAAGGGCATCTGTAATCTGTGTCCATAATAAAAAGTTGCTACTCGTTCAGTTGGTAGACGATATAAACGAATATAAGGGCTGGTTTCCACCCGGCGGTGCTATTGAAGAGGGTGAGAGCCCTGGAGAGGCAGCAAAAAGAGAATGCATTGAGGAAACAGGGGTAGCGGTCGAAATTGATTCTCAGTCTTCTAAAACCTACTCCATCGTGTTTAATTGGCGGGGACGAGACTATAAATCGACAACCACCTACTTTAAAGCCAGGTTTATAAGTGAAGGCTCGCCCAACTTTAGTGAGAAGTACCTTTTAGGGAGTCATTGGGTTCCCATTTGTGAATGGAAACAATATGTAAACACTCATGTGGGTATTAGTGAACAAGTGAGAGAGTGTTTAAAAGAATTCTATGATTTTGAGTAAAAAAAAGAGCTCCAATGGGAACCCGAGAAAAGTCGGCCCAGACATGAAGCCTGGGCCGTTTAAATTTGGACTAACCTTTATGAGGTCGGTACCTCCTTGTGTCTTATGTTAGTACTCCTATCATTACTCATAAGCACCACCTCCTCTCATGACCTTAGTAGGTCTACATCTAGTATATCGAAAAACAGGTGGGTCCGCTAAACAGTATTCGCAAACTGGCCTACGATATCTTTTTATGGGATCTAAATATTTTTTTAATGGGTTAGGTTTGATTAAAAACTGAACATTGAAGACTCAAACTTTTGTAATTTTGGTGTTCGTCTACATTTAAAACTCTCCGAGAGAGCTTAAAACCTAGGCGATGCCGACAAACGTCCAGCAAGATACTGTTAAGTTTTGGTTTTTTTAAAAAACGCAGAGCGGTATATGTGGACCTGCAGTGGGTCTCATACGTAGCATCTTAAATGTGGGGGGGCGATGTCCGACAGGATGACGCTATAGAGCAGGGATGCTCCATCGTCCTTTTTTTTCTAGAAATGACAGATTCTTACAAAGATTTCTTTCTGTGATAACTTCTTCTCGATTTTCTTCAGATCCTGTTTTTAATTTAACTGTTCAGGTTCGCAAAAAGACGACAATACAATTGTTGTTGATCGCATTTGGCCTGACCTTGGCCTTCATTTTACTTACATTTGGTTTAAAGAGGCTCGCGCCGTCATTATTTCTCTTTTTAGTTTTACCTATTTTCTTGTCAGGGGTCGCATTGTTTTTAGTGGCTCTGCGCTGTGGTCAAAGTATTTGGAAAGATTCTTGGTTTGAGTTTTCATCCAGTGGTGTTGAGGATCATGCGAGTTATTTGAGATTGGGGCATATTCCCATTCGCGAAATTCATAGTGTGAAATGGATTCAGCTTTCAAGGTGGAGAGTGCTCAGGGTTCGCATGGAAGATGATGCTTCTGTTTTTAAAGACTGGGATGAGCCAAAGGGTGTTTTTATAGACCTGTATCGTTTTATTTTGGGTTCTAGAATCTTTGTTCCCGATTTCTTGATCGCAAATTCCTCTGAAATCTCCAATGAATGGACAAAAAAGTTCACAAATAACGTTAGGAGGATAAAGGAGAGTATGCGGGGTGATGGTACATCTCGATTTGAGGGAAATTTTAATGTTCAGGGGGAAGCGCCCCTCAGTTTGGCTCAGCAGTTTAAGTTCAATATCGAATCCAGTCGCAGGGGCTCGGGGCAAGGTCGAGAGGGTGAGAGCGCGGGCGATTTGGGGGCGTCCACAGCATTTGCGGAAGTTACAAATGTCACTGAACAGCCCATAGACTTCCTAGGGGGCTTTGCTGAGCTCATACGACCTCTTGCTGATAGTTATGATCCGCAAATCCACGGACGCTGTGTGCTCTCGTGTAAGCGAGACGATTCAAATATGACATCTGAAAAGACAAAGCTCTTTCTCCCCTCAGGGGTTGAGGTGGAATTTGTTATGCGCTATCTAAATGATGAAGATCGCACGCTTTTTGAAATCCTATGGAAGGGACAGAAGGTTTATGCCCAAGAGGTCCAATTGGAAATTGGCTCACTAGATCCTGGCGCGTTGCTCGTAGAGGCCGAAGGGGTTTGGAAACAGGAGCTAGTTGAGTTATTTCAAGAGCTTGAAAAGCTGGCCTAGGGCGGGTCAGTTTCAGCAAAGAGAGTGTGGTGCGCCGCATCAAACTATTGATCCTCTTGATTTTTAGAGTCAAACCGACGAAAACTTGGGGTCTTGAAATCTAACGATCCGGTAGGAGTGTATGGCAAAATTAAGTGCTGTTGAAAAAAATAATCGTAAAAAGGCCAAAGCTGATAAGTATTGGCAGTATCGTCGTGAACTTAAAAAGCAAATCATCAATGAAAATCTTTCCGATGATGAGCGATTTGAAGCTTCTATGAAGCTACAAAAATTGCCACGAAATACATCTCCACACAGAGTGATCAATCGTTGCGCTTTGACTGGAAGGCCCAGAGGTTTTCTGAGAAAATTTGGTTTGTCTCGGATCGCGGTTCGTGAACTGGCTAACCAGGGCAAATTACCAGGTGTAACTAAGTCGAGCTGGTAATCTCTAGTTATATTAGAGTTTAAATTTGGCCATGGGAAATTCCTATGGCCTTTTTTTATGAGTTTAAGGTGCTAAGAACTCAACAGTGATGGCTGGGTGGTCGGAACCTTCAACGTTGGTGAGGAGTTGTTTGTCTCTGACTTCGAGGCCTCGAAAGTAGACATTGTCTAATTTTTTGCGTCTGTTATCGCCGTCAAATTTAAGACGTTCCATGCCGTAGCTTTCCATCCAGCGGTCGGCCATTTCTAACTTTTCTTCATTTTTAGTGTTGAAGTCCCCAGCATATACTATTGGTCCGTCGTGTGCGTCCATATAACTTTTAGCTAATTCAATTTGCGCTTTTAGTCTGTCAGTATCTCTAAAGTTAATGCCGTGAATATTTATGACTAATAGCTTTTGTCCATTTGAAAGTGAGTATCTTGTCACTAAGTTCATCTTCGGACTTTTTGAAAAGGGCTCTCTATCAACGGTTCGAAGTGGCTGGGCGATTTCCGTGATGGCTCTTGACGTGGTGATATTTCCCGTTGGTACGTTACGTTTCATTAGAAAGCTGACGGCAAGGTGGAACTCAACGCCTTGAGTTTTGTTGTAGGTATCGCTCATTTGGGAGGATAGAGTGGCCTCTTGCAAGACGGCGATATCCGCTCGGTCCATAAACTCCGTGAACTCTCTTTCAAATTGATCTTCACGTCCTTTATAAACGTTCCAGACAAGAAGATTTATGCTATTTGCATCTAAGTGAGTGCTTTGTGGGGAACCCCAGAATTCATAGGATTCGCTAAGTGGGGGAATTTTTTTACACTTCCATGAGCAGTCTTCGTATTCACTGCCAATGGCAAATGGGCTAATTAAAAATGTCGCTATTAAAATTAGGTTTCTTAGTTGCATAAATCCTCCGCATACTTAGTTAACGGTGCAACTAAAATTTTGCTGAAGGTGTTCTCGACCTAGGGGGAGTGATTAACTATCAAAAGTGGATAAAGGTCGGTCGAGTAAGTTACTTTAAAGGGACTTTTAGGATTTAAAGCATAGACGTTTTACAGAGCCATTTAGTGCACAATAGTATCTTTCTATTCCTAAATAATTGCGAACAGTGAAACTATAACATCATTTTTAAGTGGATTGAGTGAGAGGGTAATTTCTCTTCGCTTGTTGAGGTTTATGTTTGGTAGGGTGCGGTCATTGATATTGACTAAACAAAGGAAAACCATGTTTTTAAAAGTCCTAGTGATATTGCTTTTTATCCCTATAACTTTACTGGCTGATCTCACTGGGGGTGAGCCCGTACCAAATGTTGCCAATGTTGATAACGTAAGTGCGGTTACAGACATTGGTCAGTGTGAGAATGGGGCTGGTATTGCGGAGGATTACTTCACGTCATTTATTGTGGGTCCATTTAAGGATAAGGCCTGTTTGGATTTTACTAAACATAGAAGTTTAGACTGGTTGATAGATTATAAGCTTCCATCGGAACTTCAGGTTTTTGAGGAGTCAGATGTTAGATATTTCTCGAACTTCTATCACGATAAGAAGTTTTGGGTGATAGAGATTCCCAAAGATTTGCAAATTAAAGCCATAATATATCAGAGAGTGATTTTTATAGATCCTATTAAATGGTTAAGAACATTTATTGATGGTGGTCATGCTCAGGTCCGATTTCTATTTCATAAGCCAGTTCGTATTTTTAGAAAAACATCGGCTGGCGGTTTTGTAGTGGGTCATTTAGATGACGTGGCTTTTACTCCAGAATCTATAAAAAAGGATGTTGATAAGAAAATTAATTTCTTAGCTCCAAAAGGTTATTATGGTTCTTCAGTTAGAATGCTTTCCTCAATAGAGACTTACAGGGAAAATATTTTAAAGGGGAATAGAACCACTCAGTTGCTTGTTGATCAGGTAGACCAAAGTTTGGCGTGGGAGTTGTTCACTGGCTATCTGAGTTTTAGTGCGCGCTTGGCTTACGAGAAGCCTTTTATACATTATATCGATAATTGCATGACCAATACTCTAAGGCCCTTCAATCGGCTCTACACAAGAAGGACAAGTCGATTAATGAATCCATTTGAAGATTTCGCTCCTAAATTTGGCCCGAGCTACTTGGCTGAGAGAGGTTTCTGTAAAAAGGAGACGTACCGAAGATTAGATCCGTTACGGGGCAAGCCGGGGCATGGTATTTGGGTTGAAGGTGAGCGACATGCCTGTCCGAGGGTAACAGATTTCAACAATGATCAATGGTTGAGTGAGGAGCTTGCCAGTACATTAAAAGATGGAACGGCTGTGGATTACTTCGCTTTGGCTTCTGTGGAGCCTAAAATGAAAAAATCCAAAACACCACTCCTCGAAATACCCATGGCGGAAAGTAGGCCCGACTATCTTGAAGAGCACTTTAGTGCAGAGAGTCCGATAGACAATGTTGTTGAGGAATTGCGATTAAGGCCGGCCTCTTATATAGGTGATGAAGTTGAAATGTTAAATGTGGATGCTGACCTGCTTGATCAGGTGGATTCAATTGATCAGCGCCTTCCAGGCTATAAATCCAAAGCTAGATCTTGTGAGTTTGAGTTAGCCGTTAACGATTATGGTCAGCTAGAAGTGGAAGTTAAGAAATTGCACAAAGTGATCAACGGTAAAAAATTTACTCTAGATCGAGTGAATCGAGTGAACTCAGTGGGGGTACGTGCTCAAGTATTTGCGGCTGATTTTGACCAGTATCGATTGGCTCTAATGGTGGAGCGGTTTGATGAAAAGCGTAAGTATTTGTCGCTGATACTTAACAACTCGAAAAGGCATAGGAGATGGATAGGTCTATTCAGTAAGTCTATACGGTCTTGTGAGGTCAATTTAATTGGTGAAGCAAGTCGCCCATCTAAATAATAAAGCCTACGAAGCTTAAAAGTTTAGCAGGAGGGGAGTCTAGAAAGTCTAGACTCTCTAGACCAACAGTTGTTGATCTTGGCTAAAGCCCTTAGCCTTGTGTTATGGGAAATTGGAAGTGTAAGCTGGTGATACTTTTATTGTTTGTGTTGCCTTTAAGCAGTGGCGCAGCAGTAAAGGATTTTGGAGATGAAACCTTTTCATTAGGTTTTGGACTCAGCACATACTCCTTATCCTCTACTCTTTCCAATGATACTGATGCTGACTCCTCAACGGAGTCTCTAATTTACTCACCAAATAATCAGGGAAATTTAGGATTCACCTTCCAGTATGGAAACGTGGGAGCTTCGCTTTCATGGGCAGGGAAGCTCTCTTCTGAAAATCAAGAAGTGGATGTAAAAACTCGATTTCAAGATTACCAATTTCGATTTTTGGGGCCGCAGATAAGCTACAAAGTCTTTTTTCAAAGGTATAAAGGCTATTATATTTCCAATCCCGAAGATTTCCCTGGCGGTGGGATGCAGAATGATCCGGAGAATCTGTTGCCTGGATTGGAGAAGTTGCATTATGGAGTGGGAGCTATCTATAACTTCAGTCCTGAGAGATATTCTTTGGATGCTGGATTTGGAATTCATTCCTTTCAAACGGAATCGGGCGGTGCTTTTTTGGTGGCTTTGGATTTAGATCATCATGAGTTTAATAGTGATGAGTCTATGATACCTTCCTATGCCTCTTCCAACTTTGCCAGTATTGATGGCTGGAAGGGGAGTGTGTTTACCTCGCTGACAGTATCTGGTGGCGGAGGATACAATTATTGTTCTGGGAACTTGATTATAGGTGGCCTTTTACTTGTGGGTGCGGCGATTCAAAAGCAAAAACATCGATTTGACGATCTTGATTCCACTAAAGTTGTGGTTACAAATCGTAATATGGCTGGAATAAACATTGGTTACGACGATCAGGTACACAAGTTATTTTTGGCGCTCATGCTTGAAACGAGCACTTCTCCCATAGAAGAAGGAGAGGTTGATACTCAGATGACCACTGCAAATCTGACTTATGTTTATAGATTTCAAGACGTGGATATTCCCGTATTAAAGAAAGTGAGTCGGTGGTTAGACTCCAGGGGTGGAGCTAAGGGTGAGTGACGCTTCCGTAGAAAGTCTCCAGTCGAAGGCGAGGTCCATTTTAAATGTAGAAAGGGATATGGGGATCCAGCACGGTGATGTTGTTTATCGTCTGATCGAAGTTCTGCCATTTGAGTGGGTCATCCGCAAATGTCTTTATAGAGGAGTGGAAAGTCCTGGCGATTTGAATCGTTATTTTACTCAATTTGACGATGCAAAAACGGCATTGCTGAAAGAGTATGAACGCTTTTTAGACGAAGCACTTAAGCTTGGCAGTATTCTGGAGAACTTAAATGAGTCTAGTGCTATTGAGTATGGGAGTGGTGTAAGAATCGTTGGTAATGAAGAGATCGCTCGAATTACAGATAGCTACAGAATTAAAAGAATCAATGAGGCTAAAAAGAATTTAAAGTAACATAATAATTGTTTTTAACCCATCTGCAAACCCGTTGTCTCCCGTCCAAATTACTCCTAGCATAATTGTTTTATAAATTGAGGGGGAATCGATGCGGGGTAGATCTCGTTTATTAATGTTGGCCATAATGTTAGTGAGTAGTGTGGCATGTGCCACCACTAGCCGTCTTTACAATGGAGAAACTTCAGAACTGGTGAATGTGCAGGATGTTGTAGATCAAGTGGCTCCAGGGACCGTAATTATTTTAAGTGAGCAACACGGATTTGCACCTCATCATGCTAATCAAAGACAGTTTTTAGATTTATTGGGAGCAAAAAACTTTACCATATCCACTGGGTTGGAGTTTTTTTATTACACCGATCAATCCCTGGTGAATGACTATATGGAAGGTGATCTAACAGAAGAAGCATTTTTAGAAGAGATTAATTGGGGAAGTATTCCTTTTTCCAATTATCGATACCAAGCTCGATTTCCGTTGGCTCATGATGGATTTACTTTAGCTATTAATGCGCCCAAGGAAGTCACTCGGCAAATCTCCAGTGGTGGGATGGATAGTTTAACGGAAGATCAAAGGGATCTGCTACCGCCAAATTTTACCCTGGGGAATGATCTTTATCGGGAGCGATTCGAAGAAGCTATGGGTGGACATGTGCCTGCTGAAAAGGTGAACGACTATTTTATTTCCCAAAGCTTGTGGGATGATACTATGGCTTGGAGAGTGTCCCAGTTTATGGCCGAAAACCCCGAACATGTGTTTGTAGTCATTGTTGGTGATTTTCACGCCTCTTACTTTGGAGGCCTACCTGACCGAATGACTGCGAGAGGCATTAATGACCTTCTGGTGATATCTCAAGTAGATGCCCGTTCAGCGGATGAGAAGGAGTTTGATGAGCTCGTAGCGCCTCACAGTGAGTACGGGGTGCGAGCCGACTTCGTCTGGGCAGTTGAGCCGGAATCGAGGGATATTAGCGCCAATACGCCGGCTCAGCAGGCCGACACGCCACTCAATTGAGTTTCATTGTAAAAAGTATGGCCCAAAATGGAACCAAGTTAGGCAAATCCTCTAATTGTGTATACATAATGTTGCGCCGCGCAAAAATGTGTGGGAAGACATTCTGGTGCGGAGGTTAGGTATGCGCTCTCTAGGAGTGGCGATAGTTTTGTTGATGGGTTTACCGGGATGGGCAGCCAAATGCCCATCCGATATGGATTCTCTGGCTCAGGAATTGAGTGAATTAAGAGTGAGTCTTGTCTATTTTGATCCCAAGTCAGAGGAATATGCTGAGGTGAGAGACGAGTACACGTATAAGTCCATTCAGTTAGTGAACGAAACCAGTCGCGTCGAAAAATGTTTAGGAATTAGAGATGATCCAGAATCGGACATCGATTACTGATCGCATAAAACTGTCTTTAAAAAAACACGACTGTTATTTATAAATCACAAAATGAATCAGTTCGAAATGGGCAAAAGGAACCGTTCGGTGGGAGCCTCATGCAGCAAAGTTGTTGCAAAAATAATCAATAAGTGTTGTTTTGACCCCATATTTTGACAATATCATAGGGATTCTGTCAAATTTGACTGTGCTCGTTAATTGCAAGTACAGCTAGAGTGAGCAACGTGACGTGTGGGGATGCGTTACGAATTTGAGGGGGAAAAATGGGTGTTGTGATGAAGTCTCTCACGTGTGAAAGAGATTTAGTCAGGTTCCAAAAGCTGGCCGGCGATCTTATCGGAGTTAGTTTCCCGATTGAATTTTTAAAGGCAAGCCGAGTCCGCGCATTGTGCGACGAGCACAACAAATTACTCGGTGGTTACGTACTTGCGCCTTCGGAAAATTCCCGGGTCATTAAATCACTTCCGGATGAAATCTTATCCAGCAATCATATTTTAGTTCATGAGCGTGAGGATATATTTGAATTTACGGGTCTCTGGCTGTCTCCTGAAATAAGAGATTGCCAGTCCTGTCTTCCCTTTTGGTTAACTCTTTACCAAGATGTAATTACCTCCGGGAAAAAATATTTTATCTATGCCTATTCCGCTCACAAGCAAAGACTAGGTGCTTTGTATTCTGTCGTTAAGCATTCTTCCATTTTTACCGGAGAAACAAAATTGCTGCCTGGAATGTCTTGTGTGGAAAGAGAATGCATTGAGTTGGGTTCTGTTGCAAAAATGATTGTTGCTCCAGTTGCAAAGCCCATGTTTTTGCCGAAACGCTTTTTCTCTAAATTGATAAAGTTGCTCGGGTAATGACAGTTCAAGAAATCTTAAAAAGATATCCTCAGATTCGGCAGGCTCAGCCAAAAGACAATCAATCCATTTTGGATCTTTATGAGTCCGTGACAATGAATAGTGGCGGACTGGTTCTTAAATACACTCGAAAGGGTGACTTTTTTCGGTTTTTAAAAGAACAGGGTCGAAATTACCTGACCTATTTAGTTTGCAATGAAGACGGTTCTGTTCATGGTATGGCCAGTTACGTTATCACGGACGCTGTTGTAGAAGGTAAAGTAGTGCCAACGGCCTATATGTGTGATGCGAGGGTGGCAAAGACAATGGAGGCGGAGTCCCGTCGACAGTGGCGCCAATTTTATGTGGAAACGGTAGAAAATAGTCACGAATTGGAAGAGTTTGAAAAATGCGAATACATGTTTTCAGCCATTCTGGATGCCAATAAGATCGCCTTAAGGGCTTTTACAAAAAAAGATTCTCCTCTAGAGTTTGTCCCTACTCAGAATTACCAAGCTCAACAGGTCATTGGGAAAAAGTGGTTCGCATCAAGATCGGATAAATATAGTGTTCGTAAAGTATCACTGGAAGAATTGGATCGAGTGAAGTCCTTTTTGGTCAGAGCGAGTGAGGAAAGAGCACTAGGACTCTCATTGGCAGAAATTGAAAGGCGATTGGAGTCATGGGAGGACCTTAATGAAGAGAGTTTTCTTGTTTGTGTAGACTCATCGGATCGGTGGTTGGCTTTGACGGCACCAGTGTCCTTCACTCATTCCAGGTCATTGGTTGTGGACGATGCTCCGAAATCTTTATTGTTTTTGTCGAAAGCGGCGCGACTTTTTGGTGGACCAAGTTTGGTAAAAGGGAAAGATATAAAAACCACCTATCTTACTCATTTGGAGTTTAATGCAGATTTAGATGAAGATGAAAGGTTGTGGTGTGTCCGATCATTCTTAGATCACCTGTTTGATAAAGTTGTTACTCAAGAGCAGAATATGTTGTCTTTTGTGTGGCCCAAGGGGGTAAGGCTTTCTGGTCATCCCTCGTTGTCCTGTTACATTATGCAGAAAACGAATGGCACCTACTATCAAGTTTATCCAAAGTCCCGCGCAGGAACTTTAAAAAAGTTTGAAAGAGAAAAAAACTTTTCCTTTGAGGTCGCGTTAGCTTAGGCTTGTGTCGAGCGATAGGTTTGTCATTCATCGAGAAATTCTAACAAATGTTTAAATGAATCTTGATTGATTCATAGTGTCTGGACGCGATAGATCTCTAGTTATAGGCCAGGTAGTGTGTGAAAGTTTGGTGTTTTAACTAGGACTACTTACTATGAGTAGATGCAAATATTTCTTCAAACACCCCGACTCTTTTTTAGAAATTTTGAACCTTCAGATTTGGAGGTTTATCATAGTTTAACTACGGACCCTAAGTCGACCCAGTATCAAAGCTGGGTACCTAAAAGTATTATTGAATCCAAGGAGTTTCTTTTTAAAAGTATGGAGGACGCGCATGCTATTCCTAGGGAAAGTTATTGCTTCGCCGTTGTCTATAGAAGTACTGGCCAGTGTATTGGTAGTGCTGGGATACATATCTCTCCAACAGAGAATCAGGATGCCGAGTTTGGATATACACTAAGTTCAGAGTATTCCGGCATGGGATTAGGATCAGAGATGGCAATAGGGCTTGTTGAATTTGTATTTAACGATTTAAATCTGAATCGTCTTTGGGGAATCATTCACCCAGAGAATATACCTTCCATAAAGATCCTAGAGAAGCTCAACTTTAAAAAAGAAGGAGTCTTGCAAGAAGGTATGAATTTGCGTGGCCAATTTGTGGATTGCTTTCTGTATGGAAAGACGAAGCGAAGTTTTTTAAAGGATAAAAATTCAGACGCTCTACTGGAAGAGGGACTGCAAAGAGGCCTAGCCTTTAGTGATAACTCCGTTGATCTCAAGTGAATAACGACCTACTCTTTAATGTAAGAGTTTAATATTTATCGGGGAGTCACAATGCGGATTGTAGTTGCTGTTTTTATGAGTTTATTTTTGGTTTCTTGCTCTGATCATCATGCGGGTCTGTATGTGTACAACTCAAAAGCTTATACATCTACAAAGGTTTCAGACTTTGAGGTGAGTCACTTCAAAGAGCATGGTAGTTCGCATTTTATTGTAGTCAATGATTCGGAGAGCAAGGGTGATATTGAGCGATCCTCAAAAATTACAGCCCTTTGCGAAGAGTATGCATTGAACTGCAAAACTATCGATTATACTGAAGTAAATGGTGATTTGGTGCAGAAAGTGGTGGATGTGTATCGATCCATTAAAGGCCGCAAGTTTTTTGTATTCTCCCCTAACAAATTGGTAACAGCGCAATTTGTTGGAACTATAGATCTGATGGAGCATTCAGGGGACGATAGAAGTTTAAAACGAATATTTTCAGATCTCGGAATCAAAGATCAAGATGGCCTTCAGAGCCAATTATTGAGCTTAAAGAAATAGTGAAGGGCTAGCCATCACCGAATCGACTTCAATTCTGAAAGATTGATATTCAGGAGCACAGAGTTGCCGATTTTCGGCTAAATGTAGCAGGTGTGATATGAGTCTAGATATGCTGCACGCTATAAGGCGAAAAATGTATTGTCCAATTAGGTACAAGTCTGGGTAACCTTTTAGAAATAAAATTCTGGGGGGCCTAGTGAAGTCTATTTCAATTTTCTTGTTTTCGATATTTTCTCTGACAATTTGGGGAGCTACATCATCTGATGCGAGTGTGCAGCCTCAAGCACCGGTGGCGCAGAGGATATCTCATGTGAATGATTTCCATAATGATCCCAGAGTGGACTGGTACAGTTGGATGCACGAGCCAACAAACCCGGATGTGCTGGGTCATTTAGAACAAGAAAATACGTTTGCCGACTCTTACATGTCCCGATATGAATCCCGCCAAACCGATTTTTTGCAGAAGCTGCAGCAACTTCGTACGCATTCAAGTGTCGTTTTACTTTCTTTTGCGTCGGGGTTTATTGAAATTCGCTGGGAAGCGGGGGAGAGTTATGGGAAATGGTTTTTTGTTAATCGAGAAACTCGATCGGAAAGATTGATCTTTGATGAAAACACCGCTTCCGATGGGCATGATTTTTTTCAAGTGATGGCTGCCAAAGCCACTCCTGATGAAAAAAGTTTGGTGTTAGCGATCGATACAGTGGGCAGAGGTCGCCCTCATTTGGCGCTATTAAATTTAGAGGCGGGGCAGTTAAGAGACTTGCCTATGACTGTGATTCCATCTTTGGCCTCACATGGCTCCGAAATTGGTATGATCTGGTTGAATGATGATTCCTTTTTGTTTTTAGGCCAGGTGGATGAAATGGCTTCTCCTCATCTTTATAGATACAGCTTAGAGGCTGGCGCTGAGACTCTATTGCACACTTTCAGTGATGAATTAGATGGCCATTTTAAAGAGCTCTATAAGTCTGTAGATGGCACTAAATTTTTGGTTAACCTTATGACGACTCAAGAAAATCAAGTTCATAGCATCGATCCGATTGATTTTTCAGTGACTGTAGTTATGCCCGAGGAAGTCGGAGTGATCTCTAGTTTGAACTCTATTGGGGGTCAATGGTACCGAAGATCCAATAAAAATTTTGAGGGGCGATTGATTGAAAAAAAGGTGGGGGCGGAATGGGTAGAAATCTATCGGCCCGTATCCGGAGAGTTGATGGATGTGGCGTGGGGTGACACACACCTCGTATTGGTTCGATCGTTCGGAGGGATGAGCGAACTATCCACATTGGACTTGGTCACCCAGGAACATGTTGTAGTTCAAGTGGATCAGGAGTTGGTGAGTTTTCAAAATTTACTTATAGATAAAATTTCTGGAGATCTTTACTACCGGATGCAAACCTATACGGATCCAAGAAGAACTTACCGCGTTCGTTTGGGGGAATCCCACCCAGTGGCGCTGATGGGCGAGGCGGAGAATCGCAGTGGCTATACCACTCGTCGCTTGTTTGCGCCAGCACGTGATGGCGTTCAGGTGCCTATAACTTTAATGCACGCTGTGGATGATGATTTGAGCGTGAATAAGCCACTGTATTTGATTGGATACGGTTCTTACGGACATTACCTAGCGCCAAAGTTTAAGCGAGCTCACAGAATACTAGTGGATTCTGGTGTGCGAGTGGCTTGGGCTCATATTCGGGGTGGTGGAATCAATGGCAGTTCTTGGTATGATCAAGGCCGCGTATTTAACAAAATGAATACGTTCAATGATTTTATTGATTCGGCAGAATATCTCTTCGCGGAAGGCATTACTTCGAGTCAGAAATTAGCTATTGGCGGAAGAAGTGCTGGTGGATTACTTATTGGTGCGGTGATCAACATGCGCCCGGATTTAGCTCGTGTGGCCAGTGCTGGAGTGCCTTTTGTTGACGTATTAAATACAATGACATTGTATTACGATCCGTTGGCGCGTTTTGAAAAGCAAGAGTGGGGTGATGGACTCGTAGAGGATCAATATTTCAATATTAAATCTTGGGATCCCTACACCAATGTTACAACACAGGATTATCCTTCACTGTATGTTTTTACCGGCTTTGAAGATACTGCTGTTTACTATTTTCAACCCGCCAAGTGGGTGGCTAAAATTCGACATTTTAATCCGAATCCACTCAACCCCGTGTTGTTTACAACCACATTCGATGCAGGTCATGGCGGAGGCTCCGGCATAGATGCGGGAGAGCGAGAGGTGGCTCGGGAATTTAGCTTCATACTGGGCGAACTGGAAAGATAGAACTGCCTTTAGGTCTGGCTCTATTTACGTCTAGGCGTTTGGGGTCTTCGACGAATTGAACTTGATATACCCAAAGTGGTTGAGGAAGATATTGGGTGTTCAGGGGGGTTCAATGTCGGTAGGGTTTCTTTCTTCTTTAATTTTTGCAGTACTTTTTGGAATCAGTGCATTGGCCAAAGATAGTTACAGTCGTTGGGAGATTCCAAAAGCCTGGGACGATGATTCTGTGAAAACCATTTGTGATGGGTCAGACTCTCGAGAGCTTTCTGAAGATAAATTTGCAGCTCGTGTATTAAATAAAAGAAATTCCAATGGTGGGTGTTCTGCGACTCTTCTTGCAAATAACTGCATGGTTACGGCGGGACATTGTGTGGGAATCCTTAAGGTGATTCAATTTAATGTACCAGAGTCTAGAGACTCGAAAGCCATACCTTCTGCTCTTGAAGATGAATACCAAGTCGATCGAAGCAGTATAGTCTATGGTCAAACGGGAGAAGGAAATGACTGGGCTGTTTTTAATGTAATGGAAAATGCAATCACGGGTCTGTTACCAGAAGAAGCGCAGGGTGGCTTTATACAGGTGGATTATGAGGTGCCCGAGGTGGGTCAAGTACTGCAGATTTCAGGTTACGGTTCCAGTGAAAGGCCTAAGTCTAACTTTGCACAGCAGACCAGTTTTGGTCCGCTTGTTTCAATGGAGGCCAGTGGTCGATATGCTTTAAATTATCGAGCGGATACCACGGGTGGAAACTCGGGCTCCGGTGTTCGGAATGCTGAAACACAAGCATTGATTGGTGTACACTCCCATGGGGGATGTTACTCCTCGGACAGCACTTACAATAAAGGGACATCTATAGCCCTCAATTCTAGATTTCGACAAGCTGTGGAAGACTGTTTAGAGGTAAGCTTTGTCAGAGTTGCAAATCCTTAACAATTGAAAATATATCACTTTCTAAGATGCCCCATCTATTATATTACTAATGAGTCGGTGATTTCATTTTGTATCTATCAGCTCGGAGGGGTAATGAAAATCTTTAGTTTGTTTTGTGTTCTGTTTCTTTTGGAAAGTGCGTGGGGAGTGAGTGACAGTTTTGAACGAGTGACTGGAAATTACACTTCTGTTTTTGGTGATGAGTTGGAGTATCACCTCACTAAGACCACCAATGATACCCATTCCGATCGTTTATTTGTTTTTATACCTGGTGATGGCGACAACTGTACGGAGCGAGAGAATTACTATAAAAAGTCTTTAGAAGCTTGGGAGGCTCTGGCCGGGGAATATGTGGAAAGTGGTGATTGGGTTTTTCCTGAGGCGACCATTGATAGATACTGTGAAGTTCGCGCCAATAAATTGGATGGCATCGATTACTATCATAGAGTGAATGAAAATGCCCTTCTAGTTAAAAGTATTTTAGCAAACAATTCGCAATACAATCATGTCTATCTTATAGGTTATTCTGCTGGGGCAATGCTCGCCCCTTTGGTGGCTATAGAGTTAGGTTCTGAAGGTAAGCTCGCTGGTGTGATGATGGGTGGATTTATGGGTCGTAGGTTTTCCAGCTACATGGCTGAATCCTATACTCGGTGGATCGAAGAACAGGCCACCTTCACAGATCAGGAATTGCTTGAATTTTACATGAATTTGCGTGGTACTTTTAAAGCCATTCGTCAAAGCTGTTCTCCTACGCAAAAGTCTTTAGCTGCCGTTTGGGGAGAGGGAGACAATAGTCAAATTCGGACGGACAACTTTTACTGCCAACAAGACGATCCTGAGTTTCCACAGAAGTTAGGTCGTCTTCCTCAGAACCTTCCTGTTCTTGTTATGCAGGGAGCAGTGGACCCCGCTTTGCAAAGCTCAGTGACTGAAGGGTTTTATAGGTATGCCCAGCTGAAAGATTTGGGGAAAAGTGTGACCTTTAAATCTGTACCTGGAATGACTCACAGTTGGAGACGTAGTGGTCCAGATTTTTTCAAAGTGATTCGTGATTGGGCCTCAGGTCTATAAGTAGAAATTTCCAAATAGTCTTTACTTAAGGTCGGTTTGATAGGAACCGGCTTTTATAGTCAGAAAAGATTACAAGCTCTAAAATTCCAACCAATTGATACGGGAATGTGTAGTATGACTTTGAGCATACTTTCCCATAAAAATGGTCGGAGATTTAATTATGAGGCTATTAGTCTTATTTATTCCTATATTTTACTCCATCCTAGGTGTTGCCGAATATGCGAAGCAAAAGGTGTCTGAGGGTGACACGGAGATCGCAGAGTCTATACATTTTTTGAACACACTCAATGGTTTAGAAGAACTTAGGTTTGATTTTGAGGCCTATGGATTAAAGTTTTGTGGTAAGCGAAAGACCATGGATCCGGGTGAGTCTGTTAACCATAATCTTTTGAGTTACCGGATCGAAGAGGGTTCAGTTTTTGAGTACTTGTCTTCCGGTGAAAAAAGAAAATTGGAAGGAAGCTCAAAGATTGGGCGTATTCTTGTATTTAAGAATGAACTATTTGTCTTAAGGTGTAATGGCGATATTTATCGATGGCAGTCAAAAGATAGAGATTGGGATTTTGTAGGTTCCGATTCGCATTATATTTTTGTAAATAGAGATGCTCTTTATGCAGTAACCGAGAGCGAGTTGTATATGTATGAGCCGCCTACAAACATCTTTGAAACCTTTCTTCTTAACAACTTTAGTAAGGTGTTAGAGAACATAAAGTTCGCAATAGATGTTCCTGGTTCAGACATTGGGGTCTTCCATAAAACTGAAAAGAAGAAGATGTACTTCTATCGGCCAAAGGGTCAGGAGCTCCATATGCTTGATGAGGTTTTAGATCTTAATTCGGTAGAATTAGATCCATCGGATGAGTTTATTTAATTCGATAGTTTTTAGTTCAAAATTAAAAGTGAGATTTGGGATCAATAGTTTGGGAATGCAATCCTGGCTTTTGATAGCCTTAATTAGGAGAGAATAATGAAGTTACTACCCTTAATGTTTTTGTTTATGTCGGTGCAGGCTTTTGCTCACGGTAACCATTCTGAAAATAGTTACCCGGGTTCTAATGGGGGCCCTCTTTTAAGAGGATACCCTTGGGGCATTTTTGCTAATTCAGTGGATTTCGATAAACGAGTTAAGCACACTAAAAATGATCAAGAGCTAGTGTTAGCGAACCGTATTTTCGAAATGATCGCTATTTTTGATGCTGTATCCTTCCCTATTCATTTAGAGCATCAGGGGTATAACCCTTTTGGAGATGGACAGTCGAACGGGCAGGCCCACTTTAAAGAGTGGAGTCTTCCCCATCCTCCAGTCATTGGAGGGCTGAAAAAAGACAGCAATACTCTAACCCTATACTTTGCTCCAGAGATTCTTCAGGGAGCCACTAAGGTGCATCTTAGAAATCCAGATGGCCTAATCAAAGATTATCCCGCAAATGAAGATGGTGCCTTTGAGGTTCCGGTTAACGTAGAGGCATGGGGGTGGAATACACCGGAAAATGGAAAAACGGTTTATGTAAAGCCCTTTCACTGGGGCCATTGGTTTGCCATTAAGTTTAATAGCCCTTACGTGAGCGTAGATAGCTTGGCGAATGCGGTGCCTGAATCACTCCACTACAGGAGTATTCCTAACTCTCTATCAATTGATGCCAATGGTGATGTACCTCCTTTATTGCAACTACAGAGTCGAGCCGCAGAGGCAGAATACAGCATCCACACAACTGACATCGTTCATTCCGTATATCCAAATCCGTCGGATCCACAGTTTGTGAACAAGTCCTCCGGGGGAAATTGGACCTTCTTGCTCAAGGCAGATCTTTGGAATAATGAGCATACTAGAGCCACCTTCAAGCAGCTCTATTCCTGTTTTGCTGGTCGATCTTTTTGGGAAGAGTCGGTTCGCAAGTCGGTCAGTGGAACCAGTTGGCACCATGTAGGCGATCCCGGAGAAATCATTTTGAATTCTGTGGAAGGGGAGAGTCGAGAGCTGGTCACAGCCATTGGAGAGAAGGTGGAGCCTCCACCAGGTGTTCTTTTGGCTATTGATCTGGGTCATGTAGGATACGCGTCTTTGTTAAAAAAAGGCCAAGCTTTCATAAGTAAACAAACTCAATTTCATTGGCATCCTGTACACACAATAGAGCCTATTTGTGTGGAGGTTTGGACTCCTTTTTGTCCGCCAAATTCCCAAAATAGCTATGGGTTTTCTTGTAACTAAAGAAAAGTTGGGACTTGCACTGAGCGAGTCCCATATTTAACGTTAAACTTTTTTACGATTCTGGAAGTCCTTTCAAGAATCCATTATTTTGCCCACATTACGTGGGTTTAAAGCTACAATCTCACTTTATTTATTAGGTTTGACCAGTAAGGTTTATTCACTTTGCCATGAGGTGTGCGATGAAGATCATTTTTTCAGTATCCATTTTCCTGTTAAGTATTGTTAGTTTTGCAGATAGCAAAGTAGATAGTGAGTCGGTCACACTTGAAATTAAAAGCCCTATTGTGGAGAAGAACACCTTTAATGCGACGACTATCGATGGAGAATTGTATTTAATGGTTGTTGATCCTCTTTATACTACAAATGAAATGGACTATTTTCTATTCAACGACAGCGAAACCGCTGCGGGGTTTTGTAGTTTGATAAAAGAGATGGATGGTTTTAGAGGTCGCAACTTTTCTTTGGTGTCTTCTTCGGGTCGTCAGGTGAGACGAAATTCATTGTTTGACGATGTCATGGCGTTAAATGTAAAAGGCGAGCCTTCTGAGGTCACTTCTCTAGGTCATACTCTTAAAATGGTGACCTGCAAGGAAGCGGTTTCCCTGGCAGAGGAAATGTGTGAAGGCACAGGTCTTTCGGAAGAAGACATAGAAGCATGTAAAGTGGCCGCACAAAAGTAATGGATTAAGAGCAATGTTGAGTTGGGTGCGGTCAATTGAGGTTTCGGTATTTTTAAGAGTTTTTGTCGCTCTAGTGATTGCCTTTTCACTAGGTTGTAAGGAAAAAAAGGACAAGTCCGAGGTGTCCACATCTGAGCGAACAAGAGTGTCCACGGATTCTGGTGATGGAGTATCATCAAAAAAACCAGACGTTGACTTGAATTCTAATTCTTTGCCTTCCGGGTCATCAACAAATCAAGTATCAAATGACCCTCAGGTTAAATCCAACGCCTTTACGGGGCTGAAGTTTGAATATTCTGCTATGACCGAAGATGGGAAAAAGCGATTTAAAAAAGAAGCTTTAGAGTGGACTTTAGATGCCTCTGTGGACTTTATTTCAAGTAGTAAAAATCCAGACAAAAGCGCAAAGGCTATCTGCATTCAATTTAACGATTCCGAAAAAGCGAAGCATTGGTTTGAAATGGTTAACGGTAGTCATGAGGACTCCCCAAATGCTTACTCTAAAGATGTAGATAACATTGGATTAGTAAATAGCTGTTCAGATTCACCTATAAAGTATGAGTTTGATGAGGATGTGGTATTAGTTTTTGATGTAGTATCTATGAGTGAGGCGGGGAAGCTTAGATTTAAAGGTGAAGTCTCTGAATGGATTCGGGATTATAGCGTGGACTATGTAACTGGACATAAGAGTGCCAGTAGAGATTTACCCAGTGTTTGCATTAAATTTAATGACGCTCAAAAAGCAAAGTACTGGTACGAAATGGTTAACAGTAGTCATGAGGACTCCCCAAACTCGTATCCGGAGGATTCAAAGAGTATATTTATAGATTCTTATTGCCCTGAGGGATAGATAATTAATTTCTGATTCATCTTTATATTTTATAATTGAGGTCAACAACCGAACCTACGCCTTACCTGGAAACGATTCGGCGTACACCCGTTGAAGTATCGACTTCGAAAAGGGCTCGCACGTTTGCATCTATAACAAGAACTTTTGATGAGGTTGAGCCAAAAGCAGTATCCTGTGGTGAATCGAATAACGGACCAAATCCCACATCCGGGCCAGATAAAAGAGTACGATTGCCGGTGAGAACATCGATTTGGAATAGCGAATCCTTATTCGCGTCCGTTAAATATAGAAACGTTTCATCAGCGCTTAATTTCACGCCCGTGGTATCGCCTAAGGTGGGCCCCGTTCCCGTTGATGAGTTTGAAAGGACGGTTCGGTCCCCAGTCGCTATATCGACCTCGTAAACGCAATCTGGCCCTGTATCGGCAACATAGGCTTTTGACTCGGCTTGGTTCAAACTCAGCTCAGTGGCAAGGACAAAATTAGTTCCTGTCCCCACTGATCCACTAGAAGCAACGGTTCGGTTTCCGTTGGATAGATCGATTTTATATAGAATATTACTCCCAAAATCAGTGACATAGGCATGGGTGTAAGTGTCGTTTAAGGTGATGGAAAAAGGGGCGGAAAATCCTGTGCCTGTCCCTACTGATCCACTAGAAATGATAGTTCGGTTTCCGTTGGATAGATCCACAGCAAAGATGGCTCGCTCTACCGCATCAATAACATAGGCAACGGTCTCTGAAGCATTTAATATAAGGTCCTGGGGAGCGGTGAAGGCGGTTCCAGTTCCTGTAGTTGCATTGGAAACTATTGTCCGTTCGGCGGTGACAAGGTCGATCACAAATAAAGCATCGAGGACTGAATCAATGACGTAGGCTTTTGTAACCGCATCATTCACAGCCAGTCCCGTTGGCGACACGAAGCTTGGGCCCCCTCCGGTCGACGAGGTGGCTTCAGGTGTGCGATTCCCGTTGGTCAGGTCGACAGCCACAAGTATATCGCGAGTCGCATCAAGGACAAGCGCACCACTTGAGCTCATCCATTTGATAGTGCCTGGATCAATGAACGTATCTCCGGTCCCAGTAGAATTGTCGGAAATTATGGTCCTATTGCCAGAGGATACGGAGACGGAAAAAAGCCCCAAGTCAGCATCAGAAACATAAGCGGTGAGTTCATCGGCACTGAAATCCAGGCCCGCTGGATTCGAGAAGTCAGTTCCTGTGCCGACAGCATCGCTAGAAATCGTCGTGCGATTACCGGTCCCCACATCGATGCGAATCAAGTCCTGTAGGTTCGTATCAATGAGATAGAGTTCCGTCCCTGACGCGCTTAGGTAAAGCGGGCCTGGCTCTGCAAGAGATACCCCAGACCCCACGCTGCCCCCTGAGAGCTCACTACGCGCACCACTGGCCAAGTTGACTCGAACTATGCTGCTAAGCCCATTATCCGAAATATAAGCCTCGGTCTGATCTTGGCTAAGTGCCACCTGATTGACAGATAAGAAGGCGGTACCAGACCCTGTAGAGGAATCAGAGATAATTTCACGAAGGCCGGTTTCAAGGTTCACTTTTATCAAGGCCGCTAGATTGTAGTCGGTCACATAGGCAAATTGTTCATCACTAGATACTGCAATCCCTAGAGGTTTTACGAATTCTGGGCCTTCGCCAACATCGTCTCCTGAAATAAGGGTTCTGAAGCCTGTTGCGAGTTCGACCTTGAAAAGTTGATCCAAGCTATCGCTAATCATGTAAGCTACGGTTTTATCACTGGATAGATCAAATGCAGAGGCGCGAACAATTAATTGATTATCTGGAAAATAGGTGAAGGATAAGCCTAAGTCAGTGCAATCTGATTTGCGACCGGCCGATGTGTCAATGCGCCCATAGAGAGTGATTGCGGTTGGAGTTTGGTAATTAGAAGAAAGGTCTAAGTTGCTAATCTCAACATCTCCATCATTGATAGTGGCGCTACCTAGAAGACTTGTACAGCTGGAATCACTAAAAACTTTTGCAGTATATCCGTCTAGTTGATCAGATACCGTTGCTTGAATTTGGGGCGAAGTAGAAGAGGTTGAAGCTCCAGAAGGCATCGACTTCAGGCTCCAACCGTCAAGTGTCCCAAACGAGTCTTCAAAACTTCCTTGGAGTTTTTCGCCTTGCAGATCGCAGCCCGTACTGAATGCAATCAACACAATGTAAAACATCCGTTTTAATGCCGCTTTCATAAACGTACCTCTTAGCTTCTCCATACATTTATCGGCGTTTCAGGACTAAAGTTGATAGGGTCTAGGGGTGATTCTACCAAAGAGAATCTAGAGGCAATTCACGTAAAGTAAGTCTCAGATCGAAACAAGTAAAGTGTTGCTAAGTTTAGCCAAAGTCAGGCTCGCAAAGAGGATGCTTACCATTTGCAAATTAAATTAATCTTAGGTTTAATGTAATAAATTATAATTTCATTGAAAACTTTAGATCTAGAAAAATAAAATTATGTCGAAAACCTTTAAATACATCGTATTAACAACTTTGTCTGTGGGATGTTTTTCTTATCTTTCTAATGCAACATTAAACAAAGGTCGTTCTATGGCTAATGAGCAAATGGCTTACAATAAAGTTATTGAATTTAGTGAAAAAGAAGAGCTTCAGTTTTTAGACTTTTCTCTCACTTATATTGGTAGAGTGGATTTAGAAAAAAAGGGGAGTCTTTCCTTTTTCAAAAGGAACTTTCAAGTAAAGGTAGATGGAGTTGAAGCGCAAATTCTAGAGGTCCTTCATGGGCAAGTGCCTCCGAAGCCCCTGGAGTTCCAAGTAGGAAATAAAGAGTTCACGCTTTATACTTTCAAAACTCCAGATGGTCTGGATCTTCTGGATAGTAAATTATATATTAAGCACTAGGGCAGGTAGGCCTCTGGCAGGATCTATGTGATTCTCTGTTAAAATTTTTACAGCAAGTAGAAATGAATTCAAAGTTTCATTAAAATCACCATAACTATAAGACCTCGGCTATATTCTATGAAAAGTGAATCTTTCCAAAGGACTTTAGCTGTGAAAGAAATATTATTCTTTTTATCTCTATTAATATCTCCATTCTCAATTGCGGACCAATATTGTTCCTATGGAGGCGATTGTTCTGGTAACAAGTTCCAATGTGTCGATCGAGGTGATTCTGTCAAAGTTTGTATGGGACTTGGTCAGGGGTCTGTGAATGAATTTTGTGGTAGCTATATGCACTGTAAAAATGATCTTTCTTGTAAAGATCGTGGTGATGGTGCCAATGTGTGTATGACTCGTGGTTATGGGCGCTCAGGAGATTACTGCAATAGTGATTACACCTGCAGTAGAGGTTTTGTTTGTAAAAAGCGAGGCGATGGAGTGGGTATTTGTATCAGCTTATAGTATTTCAAATACTATTTTTAATTTCGCTTTCAACTCAAACTTTAGCCTATCCTCCAAATCCTTCTTACACTATTACGGTTCCCTTGGAAAAATTCACTGCGGCTCTGGTTGATGAGTACAGAGTGAGCGCTTGGGAAGATCTAAGACAGGAGCTTCTAGCAAGGGGGAGCTATGGAGAGATATTGGATCTGCATTTCGTCGCGAAGGAATCTGGCGAACATCTTGCGACACTCACAGTTGAGGTGTTTGTAGAGGAAAAATCATCAACTTTGATTCGCTATTTCCCTGAGAAAACTATTAATGTCGATAAAAGATTTTGGTCTGAATCTGTAGTGGATTATTCTGTTTCAATAGAAAAGAAGTTTTTAGATCAAAGACTTTCAAAATACGGATTTGATTTAGAGCGTAGCACCTTGGTGTTTGTGGACTTTCCATCGAATGAAGTACTGGGAGCTGTAGAGGTGAGTCGTTCGATAAAAGGCCACCGAAAAGACTCTTACGCAAACTCCAAGACTTTAATTAGAGAGATTTATCCATTAGATTTTAGTGAAGCCGAGCAACCGAATTGGCTATCAAAACTGAGCTGTGTGAAACTTTTTAATTAAACACAAGGTAAAAATATTCTGTGACTCCCAAGGAGAAGATGATGAAACTATTAATTTTATTATTATCTATATTTAGTATAAATTCCTATGCAAACATTGATCTTGTAAAGATACAAAATATTGAATCCAAGTATCTTTTGGTAGTTGAAAATGGTGTCGCAACTCAGTGTTTTAAATCAAATCCTGACTCTATTAAAGCCCTTAAAACTTACAAATCTTGCGGATTAACTCCAAACGGGCGTCAAGCTCCATTAGAGGAACTTAAGGCAGAATGCAATAGGGGAGAAAACACAGTGGCCTATTTTTTTGATAATATAGAGTCCTGCAATGCTGCAAGATTAGATCTGTACGAAAATGGCCTTTAATGCGAGTACCTATGGCTTTTCGAACCCTTAGAAATTCAATGTTAGTGCTGCTTATGATGGGGCACTCTATTGTCATGGCATCGAATTGTGAGTATTTGTTTGGTGAAAATATTCCCTCCGGCCAGCATGGATTTTACTTGGATGTACTGAATGATGTAAGTCGCGAAAAATTAGATAAGATCATTCAACCTTCCGAATTTGCCGAAGAGTGGAACTATTTAAAAAATATTGAATACACACCTACTTCCATAACAGCCGGAACCACCCAAAAACGGATTCGTCCGGGTTTTATGGGAGATCAAAAAAATCCTGATTCATTTTTAGCTTTTACTCATCTGTCGCTAAAAGATTTTTTGACTTTCGATGGCCCTTTGACGGGCCCAATTGTCAGATTTATGTCCTCCCACGCAAGGGTTAAAGAATTCCTATCGGGACCTGAAACGTATGAGGTAACAATTGTACTGGATCACTTCAGGCAAGGTGCTTATTCCAGCTTACATGATAGACAAGGCTGGCATACAGACAGCTTTGACGCCATCACTTTGAGTTTGTCCAGTGCCCCACAAGGCATAGCCAACACGGGTTATCTAAAATATCCCGGTCGTGAAGTCCATGAACAGATAGTAAAAATTTATGAGCGAGATACCTATGGGAAAGCTATAAATATCTCAAACGGTGATATCTATGGTAAATGGCCTGTTTTCATCGAGCCTGCTCACCCCGGTAGAATTCACTTTATTAGCAACGTGGTCTCTCATACCCGAATGCCTGCAAAAACAGATGGATACCGGATATTTGTTCGAATATTAGCAAGGGGGAGAACAACTTATAATCCCGATTCTCCGTAATTTTTGTCTTCGGTGCGGACCTACTTTTGGGACACGTTGCATCCGCAATAGATGTCAGGCACCCAGCTATAGTCTGTCGAACTTATAGTCGACTCAAAGAAATGATTTCAAATCGTCTAAAAGCTCACAATTGTTTGCAATTTATTCTTATACTGCACTCATAACTCATTAGGTTTTTTACCGCCTATTTAGGAGATATTGTGAAAAGACTATTTTTTATTTTAATACTTTTAGTTTCTAATTTGTCTTTTGCGCAAATCAACACTAAAGAATTTTTATGTAAAATTGATGTTACATATCGATCGATTCAGAAACAACCATACAGAGAACTGTTAAAAACGTCATATCAGAGTCAAGAGTTCATTTTAGCTACAAATAGTGTAAATGAGATATCTCTTAGCGATGTATTTGATCTTAAAGATTGCAAAAAAAATGAAAGTTATGATTTATGCTGGAGTAGACTCGATATATACAAATCCGTTGTAAGAATATCTTTCTTAAGTTCAAAATTTAAAAACTCTAATATTGAAAAAACTAACATTTCATTTTCTAAAGAAAGTGAATTATTAGATGTTATTAGCCACGCGGAACCCATAACTACATTTAGTAGAGAAGGAGTTGCTCAAGTCTTTATTTCAAAGCTAAATATACCGCTGACCACTGTTAGAGAATCTGTGTCAGCAGTAGTTACGGCGAAGCGATACTATATTATAGATGCATCTTATCAATTAGAGTGTGAAGAAAAGTAGGTGCGGACCGACTTTTGGGACACATTGCATCCTCAAAATATGCCTGGCACCCAACTAGACCTTTCGCCCCTTTTAGAATTCTCTATACCAGCGTTTAAATTTCAGATGTAACATATGGGAAACTTTATTTGGAACTGTATTATCGAAGTAAGTGTTTCTTATGGGGGAAGCATATGTTGAAGCAAGTTATCTTTGTGTCTTTAAGTCTATTACTAGTTGGTAATGTTAATGCTGACCCAGAAACTCCCGAAGTGATTAAAAAGAAAAACTCGAAATGCATTGTTAAGAGTAGTGGTGGTGAATATCCAAAGTACAAGGTCTATCATTCGGAGGAGAAGGCTCCCTTTTTCTCGCCCACAAGTGATGGGATATCCGGGGCGAAGTTTTCTGAAGATGGAAAGTATTTGGCGCTTACTAGCTCTGAGGTAGATAATTTCGGAATGTACTTAGTTAATTGCGAAACAAAGATGTCCAAAACTCTATTTGAGGGATCAATTGTTACCGAAGTGGAGATAGAGAGCTCAAAAAAGAATATAGCTGTTGAGGTTTACTCTCCTATGGAAGGTAAAAGCATTAAGAAATCCACAGGATTGGATTTCTGAAGTAGAATTTGGCGGGACGCTTAAAATAATGAATATTAAATTAGTAATCAATTATTAACAAATCTATCAAATAAAGAGGTTAAAGTGAAAATCGTATTATTGACGTCTATATTTCTTATAGCTGGCTGCTCGACTCTCAAGCAAAAACAAAGTTGTACAATTGAAGTTTCTAAAAGCATTAGAAAAGAGGTCAATAAACTCAATCGTTGTAAAAATGATGAGGTTGTTCAGTCAATTACAAAAAACTCTAAAGGCGAGATCGAGTATATCTGTGCCAAGCCAAAACTAATCTGTGAATAGGTACTGCTTAAAAGTAACCTAAATATTTCATAGAAATACGTTTTTGATAATATGTAAAGTGAGGGGATGCATTTATGGTGAAGTTCCGATATGTGCTAATTGCAATTTTAATGTTTAGCTTCAATGTGAAAGCCGATCAGAATTCTGTCGAAATTAGCGGACAAAAGAGTCTAATCTTAGAAGCAAATGGAGATCAATCGATTTCTATTGTCGATAAAAAGACCGGCGATAGAAAGCAGGTATTTGTTCCGGATTTAGCTGCAAAGTCATATCGGTTTAAAGCCATTGATAGAGGGTTTTCCATTAAGGAATCCGTTAATACTGGAAAATTTAAATCGTTCTTGGAATATAAATTGGTTTGTTCTAAAGAATCGATATGTAAAATTCAGGATTATAAGTGTTCCTGGGAAAAAGTAGATAGCCAAAAGAGTTTCGATGAAATTACAAAAAAAATAGATCCTGAAAATGGTGATGCGATAGTCTCCGAGCTGTTTTTTCTGCTGTTGAATGGAGATAAAAAAGCATTAGAGTTTTTTAAGAACAAGCCAAAATCAACGTATCTGGGTGCAAGCGGTGAAATGATCTTTCAGACTCATAAGCAATATGATCTGCCAAGGTTAGTAAAAAGTGGTTGTCTTAATTAGGAATTAGGAGCGTACCTAATTTTGGGACAAAAAAAGAGGGCTAGCTCCAGCCCTCTTTGATTTAAAAAACATTGTTTTTTCTAGTATTTTTCACTGTATGGACTTGATTGTAATTGTGCTAACTACGCACAAGGGTGCGTTAGCAAGTGCGCTCCCTGAATGGTAGAGTGCACATTGAATTTGAGCATTGC
>TARA_B100000749_G_scaffold280897_1_pt1 | contig 85340 bp, 83 predicted proteins | sample TARA_B100000749 | Tara Oceans TARA_B100000749 (sample SAMEA2621232) | marine metagenome | biome: marine biome (ENVO:00000447); feature: mesopelagic zone (ENVO:00000213); material: "saline water (ENVO:00002010), including plankton (ENVO:xxxxxxxx)" | depth 800 m
ATTAAAGTGGTACGCGAGCTGGGTTCAGAACGTCGTGAGACAGTTTGGTCCTTATCTTCCGTGGGCGTAGGAAAATTGAGAGGAGCTGTCCTTAGTACGAGAGGACCGGGATGGACAAACCTCTGGTGTTCCAGTTGTCGTGCCAACGGCATTGCTGGGTAGCTATGTTTGGAACTGATAACCGCTGAAAGCATCTAAGCGGGAAGCAGACCTCAAGATAAGTTTTCCCTGATCTTCGGATCCTAAAGACTCCTTGTAGACTACGAGGTTGATAGGCAGGAGGTGTAAGTGTGGCAACACATTCAGCTGACCTGTACTAATAGTCGTGAGGCTTTTTATTATTTTGTTCATCTTGCTAAGAATGACTTGAGTTCAATTTAGCATCGGTTTTATTTATCAATATTCAATTGAGTTAGTCAGACGACTAACGATCTCATGCAGATCAAAAGAACGAATTGTTTTTTAATTTAGATTTGCTGGTGTCGATAGCGGAGGAGAAACACCTGATCCCATCCCGAACTCAGCAGTTAAGCCCTCCAGCGGCGATGATATTGCAGGCTACCTGTGGGAAAGTAGCACGATGCCAGTTTCATTTTTTGGGTGAATCCTTTGGATTCACCCTTTTTTTTGCCTAAATCTTTAAATCACGTTCACCTTTAGTCTAGATAAAGTTGTGTATGTGGGGTCATAACCTTTAAATTCAGATATATTGTTAATTGTAACCCATTAAAACATTTGGGGATTTTGATGATTAGATGGATTAATATTGTTTCCTTAATTCTGTTTTCAAGTCTCTATTCTGTCTTTGCAACGAGTGCCGAGGTCATCAGAGTAGATGGGACCAGAGTATTTATTAAATATGATCAGAATGAAAGACTGCCTATCGGTGAGATTTTTGAAGTCCAAGGTATTGATGGTGGGTTAAGAGGTAGAATCCAAATCATCAACAGTCGGGGAAGTGCTTTCGAAGCAAAAGTTTTGTCCGGACAAGTGAACAGAGGGGATTATTTCCAGGGAATTCAGTTTGAAGATCCTGAGGAGTTTGTCTCGGCGATATCAGAAGCGGATAAGGTAAAGAGAATTAACTATTTCCTTGATCAGAACATGAGGTTTTTAATTAAGCCGTTGCCCCTATTTATTGATGCAGGTGATTTTCATTTTGACTTCAGAATAACGAACAGCTTTGCTTTAGGGATCTATGCAGAATATCAGGCTTTGGCGGAGGATGTTGAGGAGTCAGGAACAAAAGGTTCAGCCCAAATCGACCTGATTGGTGCTGGTTTGTCGCTAACCTATGGTTTTAGCGGGGCAATTAATAACGGAATATTTACTCGTATTAGAGGCGGTCTTTTGCAAGCCAATGTTTCGGTGTCCGACGATTATGCTACTGTGAAAGCTGATTCTGATGCAACTGCACTCGCATTATTAGAAGATGAGTCAGATACTTTTCCTTATGGTTATTTGGATTTTGGTTATCAATCTTTAGTTGGTCACTTAGCATTTACGGCATATTTGTATGCCACTCTTATTTCCCAAGAGGATCTTGAACCAATTGCTGAGATATTTTCTGAAGGAGAAAGCTATCTTAAGACGGGAACCGGATTTGGTCTCCAGTTAGGTTATGCATTTTAGGAAAAGTGGCAATTGTTATGAAGCGGCCTTTTAGAAAAGTCATTGAAAGAACCTTACAATTAGTAATCTTATCTATTGGTTTATGGGCTGTCGTTCTTGCTGGATCCGATTTTAATAGCTTAATTGGAGGTTTAGAGCCTTCCCCCCATTTGGATGAATTGGGAAATTCTTTTCAGGTGGCCTGGCAGTCAGATATGGAGATTGTGGAGTCTGAAAATAGCGACATTTTACTCACCGTAGGTGAAGTAAAAGTCGTAAATCGATCTAACCTTGTTAAAACTTGGGAACCATATTTAGTAGCTCCGGTTGAAGTATTTCCTGATCAAAACAATCTATTGGAAATAGTTATTATGACTTGGGAGGATCGGGGAGTTATTGCTGCTAATATTGAGTATTCTATCTATGATCCAAAAACTGGCGAACTTCTTTGGGAGAAAATAAGGACTGTTTATATAAAAGGATCAGAAGACGCTTTTGAAAAACTGACCGGAAACCACTGATTGAGAGTGAATCCTACTAAAAAATATTCTTAAGTCGAACAATACCCGTCTCAGGGTGACTTGTACTATTTCTTTTATCCAACTTAACCATAGACAACTTTGTTCTGAGGCCTAATTGTTTTTTCTTTTTGAAGAAAAAAATCTCGTGAGTTCCAAAAAGGATAGCTCCCTCCCGAAGAGGAATGTTTTTAGCCGTGATTTTTCTTAAAGCTCTCATATTCTTTCTCTTATAAACTAGTGATTCTTTTGCATACAATGCTGTACTGAATTTCAGAACCAGCCTCAATAATGTCGGTAAATCTTAGAATATTATTTTCATCGACTGTGTAGCCTAAATCCGTTAGTTCCACGCCGCCGGGTGTTGTTACTAAAATTTCTATTGGGTCAAATCCTTCCTCTAATCCAACTTCGGGGAGTTCTGGCTCGCAAGGAAGTTGCACATTTAGAGAATCAACAGATATTCTTCGCCCGATATCATCGAGTTCAGAACCAAAATCTGGTGTAGAAGAACTATTGTCACCGCAAATACTTATTGTTTTTCCTTCGATGATATTTCCTAATGATTTGAGTTCATCAGAAGGGTTAGAGAGTAACCCATATTGAACACCGTAGTTTCCTTCAATCGAGTTATTACCAAGAGCTACACCTTGAGCATCTTGTTGAGATTTACATGTATAATCTCCTGGCTGAACTATAAATGAATATACTGTCATTGATTTATCTAAGCCTAGAGATGTTCCTAAACGACTGACTACGGATTCAGGTTGATCCATTTCTTCGAGTTGCCTTGCAACAGAATTAGATCGACCTCCGTCGGATCGCTCGTCCTCATCGGATAGAATAACTACCGCAAACAAGTTAGATTGGAAAAAAGAGGAATCGGCTCTGTCGAGCACCTTATTTAAAGCATAAATTCCTCGCTCATCACCAGAAGGACAAGTAGTGAATCCAGAGTCTTCACATGTCTTTGTCTCTTCCCGCTCAATCACGGAGCCAAAATATTGAACCCGTTGAGATGAGGTGGTGTTAGACTTTCTTAATATATACTCTCCATTTGGGAATTGAATAAACTTTCCATCCTGTAAAGCCCCATTACCATTCTCATCATCTGCTGGATTGTTTGTTGTGCTGATATCAGTGGTGGTAACTGCAATATTATAATCAATATTTTGCCCATCAAGAGTTGAGATAAGACTGTTAAAACTCTCAGACATTCTCTTTTGCTCAAAAGACATAGATCCAGAGTTATCATTAATAAATAGAATATCAACAGAGCCAATTCGTAAGTCATTACCTAATACACAGCGGTTACCTACTGTTGCACTAACATCATTTGCTGTACAGTTGGCTATTAATTCATTTTGTGGAGTGGATCGGAATTTAACGTCAGAGCACCCTAATAAATTAAGAACCGCTAGGCTGATACTGATCATTCCGATTTTCATATATCGCTTCATCATCTGAATACACCTCGAACTGTCTCAATATAGTCCAAGATATGTGCCACAGGCCCCATATAGCTTAACCTACTGTAATCACTTATTATTTTTAGAATATTCTAGAGTGAAATTTGTATCAAACCTGTACAATTCTTTGATAGCTGGTTTTTGAGTGCCCTAAATTGTCAGGTTTTGGTGTCCAACTATTCTTTAAGGGGAAGTCCCATTAAATTGAATTATTACTGAGAGTTATATTTATAACTATTAATAAGGTATGGGATTTGGACTCATCATGGAGAGATGAGTTTTGGCGGTCTTCAAGATCCGGAATGGTTGTGGTAGCCTTCAAGGTTTGGTTGAGTTGTTACAATCTCTATAATTGAGATGAACTGTAGTGGCCATTAAGGTTGGAATGGTTGTGGCGATCCTCAAACTAGAGGCTGGCTTTGAAAGCCATCATTACATCGGCTCTTCTACGCGACATGTTTTTTAGAGCTTGAGAGAATGTATCCCTTACCATAAACATTAATCATATAGGTTTCGATCAATGGAATAAGCTTTTTTAGCTTTGAGATTTGTGCGTCTATAGATCTCGGAGAGATCTTTGCGCCATCCCAAACATACTCTTGTAGCCACTTACGAGTGAGCAGTTGATCATGATTATTAATGAAAGATAATAGAAGTCGAAACTGGATTGGGGAGGTATTTATAACCTGCTCACCAATTTTTACTAGATATTCCTCCGGGAAGACTTTTAACTCATCAAACTCTATGTAGCCGGTATCGCTCGCAAAACTATTCGATCTGTTAGAGGATTGAGCCTCACTTTGCGAATACCACTTTGAGAAATGATTCACAATCAGTTGAGATAAATTAGTTGCAGCCGTTCCCTTCCGAATCCAATGATCACATCCTGATTTTAGGTATTTTTCAAATTCCTGCTGGTTACCGTTTTCATGGAATACGATGTAGCATGAGCGCAATGGTCTCTGAGATACCAGCAACAACTCTCCTGGAGATAAGTACTTACTATCTATAAAAAAGTACTGTGGTTCCCACTCTTTGGTTAGAAATTCCAAAACTTCCAAATTATGAGCTCGTTGAACTATAAACTGCTTTTTTAAAAACTGAACCTGCTCAGCTAAAAAGCTATTGTCGAGTGAATAGATGATTACTTTAATACCTGTCTCTTGCATACAAGTCTCATCGACGAGATGAAAGTCTAGCTTTAAAGATTTTATCGTCCCAATTTGATACGAAAAACTATTGTACAGTATTCTTTAAACTATTTAGATTTGGTAAGAGTAAGCTGGTAGCAAAGTTCGCCACGAGCCTGATACTTCTCCTCAAAGTCGGTCCGATAATCTTTTGGATCATATTTGATCTCTTGAATTGGCAAGGTTCTCCAGCCTTTGAGCTTGAGGAACTTTAACTCCGCCTCCTCAATGTACCATTTAAGATTGCTACAATAATGAATTGTCCCTCCTATCTTTATCTTATCCAGGAGGTTGAGAAAGAAAGGCATATTATGCCACCTAAGATTGGCTTGCTTGGCTTTGGGATAGGGATTTGGGTAGAGAATAAAACAGCGCTGTATCGTTTCAGGACCTAAATTTTTTGCCACCCAATGAGTGCCATCAGCATGTACAGCTAATAAGTTTTCTGGTTTTATCTTTTTAGCTTTTGTTAGAAATTTGTCGAATTTCAATCGAGTTCTCTCAATGGCAACGAGGTTGCGATCAGGATGAGATCTACAATATTGAAGACTGTGCCTGCCATTCCCACATCCGAGTTCTAAATCAAGATCATTCATCAGGAAATTTACTGGATCGGGCCAGTGTTGCCAGCGGTGATCTTCAATATCTGGAAATCTATATGGTCGAGAATTCATAATTCTTTCTATTGAATCGGCTCTATACTTGCAACTAAGATTAGGGAGATTGCCAGCAGGGACTGAATCAATGGTAGGGAACTATGTTTCCTGAAAAATTTTTAGTCATGTGTTGGCGTAAATTGTTGTTAAAGGAATGGGAATAGACACATGAACCTCAAATATCTATCCGATATAGAGTTATTAAACACAAAAGTTAGAGATTTGGATCTGAATATTGATACTCCATTTATTCAGATACATATCCAAAAACTTATGAAAGAGTTGAGAGCTCGAGGCGTAGATTTCCCAGTGAGATTTTGGTTGGGTGATGAATGGTGTAGTCCCGAGGGGTCTCCAGGAGTAAGTATCCCTTTCTGCCTATCTCATCCTCGGCTTATTCGACTCGAAAATCAATATGTGGGTTTTAATGAAGGCAAGTCCTCTGATCACTTTATGAAATTGATACGTCATGAAGTTGGGCACGCTATTGAAACCGCATTTGGTATCGACCGTCATCCACTAAGAGAGTTAGTCTTTGGAAGCACCGATGAAGAGTATCCTAGTGATTATAAGCCCGATAAAAGAAGTAAAGATTTTGTAAGGCATTTACCAGATCATTATGCTCAGGCTCATCCTGATGAAGATTTTGCTGAAACTTTTGCAGTATGGTTAACTCCGAAAACAAAGTGGAGAGAAAAATATAAGAAATGGCCTGCTTTAGATAAGCTGAAGGTGATGGAGATGTTAATGACTGACGTGTCCGAAATGGCTCCAGTAAAAACTAGAGTCAGAGAATCATTCCATTACAAAAAAATGAATATGACACTACTCGAATATTTTAGAATTCGATTCAATCATTATCATCCGCACATGAGAATTTCGAAACATCATCTTCAACGTGTTTTTTCTTTGGGATCAGAGGGGCCAACAGCAAAGGACTGGATCCGGGATAATTCTAAGTGGTTAGAAAAGAAACTGGGCAAGCAAATCAGTAATGGCGGATACAATCAGAGGCAATCACTAAAAACCATTCAGCAGTTGACTGATAAATGGAGATTACGCATGAATCCTAGTGAGGCAAAAAATCCAAAAGAAGTTCTAGATTTTGTTGCTAAGTTCTCGCTACAATTGAGTCAGAGAGACTACACCAAGGTTATTATGTGAGAATCATTGTCTTAGTTCATGCATCATTAGTTCCACCCTCAGAAAATTTGGACGAAGATTCAATCATTGGACAACCATGGTCCACGGAATATTACGTGATTTCTACTTTGAGAGAGCTGAATCATGAAGTGCAGCCCGTTGGTTTAACAGATGATCTATCAATTTTAAGAACAGCTATCGAAGAATTTAAGCCGAATCTGGTTTTTAACCTCCTTGAAGAATTTGATGGCGAAGCTAATTTCGATCATTACATTGTTAGCTATTTAGAAATGTTGAGAATTAAGTACACCGGTTGTAATCCACGGGGGCTGATGCTAGCTCGTGATAAAGCACTTTCTAAGAAAATTATGAAATATCACCGTATTAAAACTCCTGATTTTTTGGTTTTTAGACGTCATCAATCCATTAGAATTCCATCTCGCCTGCAGTTTCCACTTTTCGTCAAAACATTAAATGAGGAAGCTTCACTTGGGATTTCTCAGGAATCGATTGTTTCTAATAAAGAGCAGCTAAAGAAGCGAATTGAATACTTATTCGAAAATTTTGGTACCGACGTTATTGCTGAGACTTTTGTGAAAGGTCGAGAGTTTTATGTAGGTATATATGGGAATTCATCGATTAAGGTATTACCTCCGTGGGAACTATTTTTTGATAATGTGCCGGATCATAATCCTCGCATCGCGACTAGAACAGTTAAGTGGGATCTCAAATATCGAGAAAAAATGGGGATTCGTACTGGACCTGCCAGTGAATTGGAGAGCGAGCACATTAGAGAGATTCAGAGAATTTGCCGAAGGACCTATAAATCATTGGAATTGAGTGGTTATGCCCGGATGGATCTGCGCTGGGATGAGGATGATGGTTTTCATATTATAGAGGCAAATCCCAATCCTGATATTGGATATGGAGAAGAATTTGCTGACAGTGCCGAACACGTGGGCATGGATTACCCCCAGTTATTAAAGAAAATCCTTAATTTGGGGCTCAAGTGGTGATTTAACGCCCTCCCCAAAAGACTGCTCGAAAAGGATGACTCGGTCCCTATTTTTTGGATAAATTAGGCCTTTAATGAGGTGCGAAAATGCTAGTGAATTCTATTCTAGATGCCATCGGAAATACGCCAATGGTCAAAATCAAGAAGCTGAGTGAAGAGTTTGAATGTGATATTTATGCTAAATGTGAGTTTATGAACCCAGGAGGCTCTGTAAAAGATCGAATTGCTTACAGAATGGTTCAGCAGGCTGAAAAAGAAGGGCGTATCAAGCCAGGGGATACTCTGATAGAGGCTACTAGTGGAAATGCGGGTATTGGTATAGCATTGGCCGGTGCGGCTCTAGGTTACCGTGTGATTATCACAATGCCAGAGAAAATGAGCCATGAGAAACATGTCACATTAGCGGCGTTAGGAGCTGAGATCGTTCGGACTCCCACTGAAGCTTCCTGGGACGATCCTTCGAGCCACATTGGAGTGGCTAAGAAGCTAGAAAAAGAAATCCCCAATGCGATTATACTCAATCAATATGGAAATATTAATAATCCAGATGCCCATTATCATACAACTGGCCCCGAGATCTGGGAGGATTTAAAGGGGGAAGTGGATATGGTGGTAATGGGTGCAGGTACTGGCGGAACCATTACCGGTGTAGCTCGTTACCTTAAAGAAAAAAACTCTAAGATTCAAATTGTTGGAGCTGATCCAGAAGGATCTATTCTAGCAGGCGCTAAAGGAGCTAAGACCTATCAATTTGATGAAGTCGGACGAGGTATTGAGCCGGGTCAGGACATTGAAGAAGTGGGTACTTACCATGTAGAAGGGATAGGGTATGACTTTGTTCCAGATGTGTTGGATTTAGATTGTGTGGATCATTGGGTAAAGACCAATGATAAAGATAGTTTCCATATCGCTAGAAGAATAATTAAAGAAGAGGGCCTGTTGTGTGGGGGTTCTAGTGGCACAGCGCTTTGGGCTGCAATGCAAGTAGCTCCTCAGCTGAAAAAGGGACAGAATTGCGTAGTTGTTCTTCCTGATGGTATCAGAAATTATATGACTAAATTTTTAGATGACCAATGGATGAGCTCAAATGGATTTTAATGGAGAAGTTTAAAAGTAAAATCCAAGCAGTAAAAAAAGAGAAGCTCGATCCTGTGAAGCCTTTTTTACCGGCCCTGTTTTTTGTGGCCGGTTTTCTTTATGACGTGTTTACGTTAGGCAGAGTGGACAGTTGGTTCAATATTGTTCAGCAAATATTTTTTATTTTCGTGTGTGTATTCATCACCTATCTAGGCTTGTTAAATATTGGAGCTGCCGAATCGGGTAGTCATCGTTTGGTTAAAAAAGCCATGGAGTATAACAATGAAGCCCTACATTTTTTAATAGGCTCACTATTAAGTGCCTTTACACTATTTTATGTGAAGTCGGCCTCTTCATTTGCGTCATTCATTTTTATATTTATTCTTTTTGCGGTTTTGATTTTCAATGAAAAATCTGCCAATCAATCCAACAAAGTGAATTTTGAAATAAAATGGGGCTTGATAAGTCTCTGTATTTTAAGTTTTCTTTCTTATTCCGTACCTATGGTTGTTGGGGCTGTTGGTTTCTGGATCACTATGCTGACTGGATTAATATATGTTCTTGTGATCGGAGCCATCATACTAGGATTGATCCGATTAGGAGCTCAAAAGGATAAAATTATTAAATTGATTGGAATGCCAAGCGGAGTTGTGTTGGCATTTATAATGTTTTGTAATTTGATGAATTGGACTCCGCCCATTCCTATCTCAATTCAACATATTGGTATCTACCATAACGTCGAAAAAAAGGATGGTCAGTATTTGCTCTACCATCAAAGACCTTGGTGGAAGTTTTGGTTACATTCTGACCAAGACTTCAAATCTGCACCAGGAGATAAGCTTTATGGGTATGCGCGAATATTCTCTCCAGTGGGATTTGATGATAAAGTATTTTTCCATTGGAGAAAGAAAGATAAAAAAGGCAACTGGGTTACAATAGATCGAATTCCTGTACTAATTCGAGGAGGAAGAGAAGAGGGTTTTAGGGCTTTTACTTTTAAATCGAACTATTCAAGTGGAAGTTATATTCTAAAAGTTGAGACAGATGATGGAAGAGAGATAGGGCGCAGTTCATTTTTTGTTACAAAGATTGAGCCTTCTGAGGATGCTAGAATTTTTAAAATCACCTACGAGTGATTCTTCAAAAAATCATCCACATTTAAACGAGCTAATTCGATAAGCTTCTTTTGCGATTCTAAGCTGGCCCAAGCTATATGAGGCGTAATAAGTAGTTTTTTGTGGTTTAAGTTTAGTAGGGGGTTGTCTTTCGAGGGAGGCTCTTGATTTAGGACATCGAGTGCAGCACCAGCAATGATATTATTTTTTAAGGCGACTGCTAGATCGAGTTCGTTGACTATGGGCCCTCGAGCTGTGTTGATCAAAAAGGCTGTGGACTTCATTTGCCTGAGAAATGCTGTGTTTACCAGGTTTTTTGTGAAATCTGATAGTGGACAGTGTAGGGTGACAAAATCGGATTGTGAAAGGACTTCGGGGAGAGGGACTCTTTGTTTTTCCGAAGAAGGAGCAATAAAAGATTCGGCAATAAGAATTTTCATTTGAAATGCTTTCGCCAAAGTAGCAACTTCTTTTCCGATGCTTCCGTATCCAATGAGTCCTAGCGTTTTTCCTGCAATTTGAAATCCATCATAGGAATGTCTACAAAAGGTTGGGCTGTTTGGCCAATGCTGTTCATCGGATTTATAAAAGTGATGGCCTTGAGCGAGAGCAATCATCGACCCAATTACATGTTGAGCCACAGATTGAGTGGAGTAGCCTGAAACATTCTTAACCGTTATATCCAGTTCCTTAGCTGCGTCTAGGTCAACATTATTTGTCCCCGTGGCGAGTATTCCGATGAATTTTAAGTGGGGCAATTGTGAAAGACATTTTTTATCAAAAACAACTTTGTTTGTGAAAACAACATCAGCCTCATAGCATCTTTGCAAAATTTGATCATGATCAGTGGTCTCATAAGAGGTATGTTGGTCTAAACCTGACCAAAGAGCTTCAATTTCATTGTCAGGTAAACTTATTGTAGAGCGATCAAGAAGTACTGATTTCATGGGGCAAGTATACCTTGCCCCGTCGTAAAATTACAAACATAAGCGTTGTGCGTGATCTTTGGATCGATCTGTAAACCACCCCTGTGAACGTGCCCAATCAAAGGCTTCTACATAACAATTATGTGTACGTACACCATGTGGAGCGATAGAAATTGCGTGTTGTTTAGAATCATTTGTGAACCAACCCTTTGATCGTGCCCAATCAAAGGCCAAGATATAAGTATCAAGATATCTTTCACATTGAGGCTGCTCCATAACTAAATCCGCAAATTCAGTAGAGTCATTTGTAAACCAGCCCTTTGATCGTGCCCAATCGAAAGCTCTTGCATAAGTACTAGGAGGACATTGGTCCGGCACAGGTGAACCACCTAAAATTATATTTTGAATCTCCAGAAATTTTCTCTCTGCTAATCGCCGTTCCCTTACATTTAGATCATTCGCATATTCTCTAGTTAATCGCGCTGTTTCTCTTGCTGTTTCAATCAATCCTTGTGGGCTGGTGTCCGCCATGGAATGTAGTGAGCATAAAGTAATAATCATTAATATAAATATTCGCATAAATCCCCCCTTGATTTAATAATTGAGCCTAACCCAAGGTCGAGAATAAAAGGAATAGAATATGGGGGATTGATGCGTGTAACCGTAACCAATGATATTCTAGGCATTGAATTCCAATAAGTAACAGATTTGCATTTTTAGAGAGATAGTTGAATGGAATCTTGCCCAAAATGTGGTGCCGTCATCGACCGAAAACGCTTGTCCGACCCTGTGGTCGTCTGTCAAGAGTGTGGCACGGTTGTTAACGATGCCGAAAAGGTTGAAGAGAAGAAGCAGTATTGGAACTTTTTCTGGTCTCTCGCTTCGATTTGTGCAGCCATTTTAGTGCTATTCTTTTACATGCGTCATTGGCAAGGGGAGGCCGCTTCGGTCTTTCCGCTACAGCTAAAATCGCTAGTGGGATTGGCTGAAGTGGATGATTTTGAAAAACTTCAAAGCGTTTGTGAAGACCAGCAAAAGGTGGATTGTATCTCTAAGTTGACTCAAGAGATCCAGTTAAAACAACCGGGGCACCTTTTAAGTTTGGAAAGACTGGGGCACATTAAGTATCTCACTAAAAATTACGATGATGCTGTTGAGTCCTATCGAACTTACTTTGTGCATGGAGGAAGAGATTCTAGTGCGCTTTATGAATATGCTATCAGTTTAGAGAAAATAGATGATCCCGAAAAAGCCAGGTCTATCTACGAGATTGCTCTTCGTCAAAAACCAGATGTATTGCAAATTACAGTATATGAAAAATATATTAAACTTTTGATTAAAACTGGTGATGTTAAAAAAGCCATAGAGACTATAAAATATGTCCAGAGCAAAGCCACCCGTTCCGTAGACTTTATGGACGGTGAACTAAAGCGCCTGGAAGCGTCAGTGGGTAACTAGAACTCACTTCTCACTTCCCATAGCTCAGGAAAAAGTGGGCGAAAAAGAGTGTTCTTTAAGAAATCCACTCCGGGGGAACCGCCTGTTCCCTTTTTGTGACCGATAGTTCTTTCAACCATCTTAACGTGTCGATATCTCCATTCCTGAAGTCCTTCATCTAAATCTACAAACTTTTCTAGGAGAATTCGTAAGTCGGGGTGATAGTGGTAGACATTTTTAAAAAGTTCAAAAACCTCATCGCAGCGCTCATAGGGTTTAGAAAAATCCCTGCTAAGAACAGAGTCACTCAGTTGCAGGCCGTACATAGAGGTTATGTAGCGAAATAGGTGATCATACAAAGTGGGTTTTTGCAGTTGGTCCAATAGAATCGAATAAACTTCCGGATCATGTTTGTGGAATTCAATCATTCGAACCTGTTTGTGCCCAAGGATAAACTCAAAGATCCGAAACTGCCATGATTGAAGTCCGCTGGAAGAAGCAAGTCGATCTCGAAAACTCGCAAATGATATTGGAGTCATCGTCTCCAAAATATCAACTTGGGAAACGGCTGTTTTTAATATGGTAAGAATTCTTTGTATTGTAGAAAGTGCGCCATGATAATCCTTATCTTCGAGTCGATGCTGTAAAAATTGCGCTTCATGAATCATTTGCTTAAACCACAACTCATAAGATTGATGAATAACGATAAAGAGCATTTCATCATGCTCGTTTTCAGCAAGTGGTTTCTGGGCTTTCAGAACCTTGTCGAGCTGCAAATATTCGGAATAAGTCAGATCCATTTTTTCCCCGTACTGTTAGGGTTTGGTTTTTTCATAGATCGGAGGGGGGGACAACCTTTTTATACGGTTGCGAGAGGGTCAGATTTACGGTAGTTTTCCAAATTAAACGGCGCAGCGTTAGGCCGATATAGCTACTGATAAGGAATCGAGATCTGATGGAGAAATCGGAGATGCCCCTGCTTAACAGGGAGTTAGAATGGCTTAAGTTTAATGATAGGGTTCTACATCAAGCGCAGGACGTGAGAACACCATTATTGGAAAGGGTTAAATTTCTTCACATATTCCATTCCAATTTAGATGAGTTTTATATGAAAAGGGTTGGGGGGTTGAAAAGACAGCATATTGTCAAATATGCCGATGCCGCCAAGGGTGCTCTCAGTCCAAAAGAGCAGATGGATCAGATTCGAAATATAGTCATTGAGCAGCATGGTAAAATTGAATCTTTGCTTAGGGATGAATTGAAGCCCTCTTTGAAATCCGAGTCGATAAATATGACAAAATTTAGCCGCTTGGATCAAGAGGCCAAAGCGTGGTGTTCCGACTATTTTAAAAGGAATCTATTCCCTGTGCTAACTCCAATGGCGGTGGATCAAGGACATCCCTTTCCTTTGATATCTACTTTGTCTACGTCCATCGCCGTTGCATTAAGGCACCAAGATGATCGAGAAAAGTTGTTCGCTAGGATTAAAGTTCCTGCGAGTTTCCCAATGTGGATTCGCGTTCCAGTGACCACGTCAAGTAATACTGTTCGTTTCATTAGTATGATCGACTTGATCAGAAACCACCTTGAAGATCTTTTTCCTAAAATGGAAATTGCCGGTTTTATGACTTTTCGACTCATAAGAAATATTGATATCGAAGCCGGAGAAGGGTCGGACGAGGACGTTGAAGATCTATTGGATACGATTTCCGAAGAAGTAAAACAGAGAAGGAAGTTTGCACAAGTAGTGAGTCTTGAACATGGTCCTAAACCGGACAAGTGGTTGTTAAGGTTTTTGCGGCAGGAATTAGATTTAAATGAAACAGATATCTACGAGTTTCCTTATGCGCTAGAATTTAAAGAGTTAATGGCGATTTTCTCAAGTGTCGATCGAGCCGATTTAAAGTATCAGCCTTGGCAGCCTGTAACTACAGGGGCGCTTGCAGATGAATCAGCTAATATGTTTTCCGTGATTCGTCAGAATGATATTTTAGTACATCATCCATATGATAGTTTTGCTACCTCGGTGGAAAGATTTGTTGTTGGTGCAGCTGATGATCCTTCGGTTCTTGCCATTAAAATGACTCTCTATCGAACGGGAGCAAATAGTCCAATAGTTAAAGCGCTCATGCGTGCGGCAGAAAAGGGAAAGCAAGTGGTTTGCTTGATAGAGCTAAAGGCAAGACTGGATGAGGAACGTAATATCTATTGGGCTAGAGAGCTAGAAAGAGCAGGGGTTCATGTTGTTTACGGAGTGATAGGTTTAAAAACTCATTGCAAGACAACTATGGTTGTTCGGCGAGAGGGTGATAAGATTAGAACCTATGCTCACATTGGAACTGGAAACTATCATCCTCAAACAGCAAAACTATATACTGATTTTGGGCTATTTACAGCAAATAAGAAAATCGTAAATGAAGTTATCGAGCTATTTCACTTCCTTACTGGGAGATCTCTTAAAGACGACTACAAAAAAATACTAGTTGCACCAATAAACTTGAAAAAAAAGGTGATTGCTTCAATTAAGCAAGAAACGGACAATGCGGAAAAAGGGTTGCCTGCAGAAATAATTGTTAAAATTAACTCGCTTGATGAAAAGGATGTTATTGCTGCTCTGTATGAAGCCTCTCAGGCTGGTGTCCAGGTTCAAATGATTATTCGAGGGTTTTCTTTACTGGTGCCCGGCAAAAAAGGATGGAGCGAGAATATAAAAGTCATTTCTGTAATAGGACCATTTTTAGAACACTCAAGAGTCTATTATTTTAGAAATGGTCAGGAAGATAGGATGAATGGAGAGCTATATATAGGTTCTGCAGATTGGATGAAGCGAAACCTGGTTGGTCGTGTGGAAGTGGCCACTCCTATTTTAGAGGACCCTCTCAAACAGCGCATCATTAAGGTTTTGGAGACTTTACTTGAAGATCAAAGGTTGGCTTGGGATATGGATGCAAATGGAAATTATAAACAAAGGGATGGTGGGCCGGATTGTATTGGCAGTCATGATCAACTTATGATTGAGGCCCGAAATCGTCTGGCAATAATTGGAGACTTCTAGGTAGAGCATCTGCTTCTTTTAAAGCCTGGATAACTCCGTCTTTAAGTCCTACTTGTGGAATATGTATTTCTGATAGATCAAAAGTTTCAATGGCAGACAATACTAAGGAAATTGCCGGAATAATAACGTCGGCTCGATCTTTACGTAAACCAAGACGTTCTATTCTTTGCTTAAAGTTAAGGGAAATTAGTAAATCTGAAATCGAATAAATGTCTTCTGCAGCAATAGGGGAGCCTGGTTCATTGAGATTTGTCGATTCATTGAGCTTTCGGATTCTTCTGAAGTTTCCACCCGTTCCTATGAAAACAAGATTTTTGTATTGGCGAAAGCAAAACTTTTTTACCTCTTCCATCTGAGACATTTCGGAAACACAATATTTAAGTATAGAATCCATCTCTGGATGATTTTTGTTACAGTCAAATTTTTGAAGTAATCGAACCGTACCAATTTTGAGAGACGCCACATTATGAATTTGTCCATCACTGGCTGTTATAAACTCCACACTACCGCCACCAATGTCCATAATTAAATGGGGTTTGCGCCAAATATCCATCTCGGTGAGTACGGCCTTTTGTATGAGTTTTCCTTCTGTAATTCCATCAATCAAATGTATTTTGATACCAGATTGCTCTTCGACAACTCGAAGTACTTCTTCCGAATTACTAGCTTCTCTTAAGGCGCTTGTAGCTACAGCCCGATAGTCTTCAACACCGTTATCATCAATTATAGATTTGTAGTGCTGCAATGCTTGATAAAGTTTTTTAGTGGTCTTCTCTGAAATAGATCCTTGGGAGAAGCAATCAGAACCCAGGCGAATGGGAGTTCTAATGACCGTGGCTTCAACAGATTGATCTTGTAAAATTGCGAGCCTAACAGCGTTAGATCCTATATCGATAGCAGCATACATACTTAAATATATACTTGAAATTTGCCGGAATTCCGAGTTTTTTAAAAATTACTTATAAAAATCTCACTAAAATGTAGCAACATATTAGACAAGGCCATTTAACAACTCATCGTTCGCAAAGTGGGGGAGAGTTACTGATAGTTTTGGTTCTGAATCCATGGCTCGCTTTATCGCAAAAACGGCCTCTTTGTTCCGAGCCCATGACCTTCTAGCAATTCCATTGTTTACATCCCAAAACAACATTTGTTGAATGCGTCTATCGCAGTCATCGGAGCCGTCTAATACCATTCCAAAGCCACCATTGGAGACTTCACCCCAACCCACTCCGCCTCCGTTATGTAATGAAACCCATGTGGCACCACGAAACGCATCTCCCACGAAATTATGAACAGACATGTCTGCAGTAAACTGAGATCCATCGTAAATGTTGGATGTTTCTCTATAGGGTGAGTCTGTCCCGGACACGTCATGGTGATCCCGACCTAGTATAATTGGTCCTTTCAGTTCTCCGGACCGGATAGCTTCATTGAAACGCTTCGCAATTCTTACTCGTCCTTCACCATCGGCATATAATATTCGGGCTTGCGATCCCACCACGAGTTGATTTTCTTCCGCAGTTTCGATCCATCTAAGATTGTCCAAAATTTGCTGGCGAATCTCTTTAGGGGCTTCGTCGGCCATGCTTCTTAATACTTCTGCCGCTAATTTGTCTGTAGTGCTAAGGTCTTCGGGTAAATTGCTCGCGCAAACCCACCGGAAAGGTCCGAAGCCAAAATCGAAACACATTGGGCCCATAATATCTTGGACATAGCTTGGGTATTTAAATTGACCTGTTGAATCTGTAATTGCAGCGCCTGCTCGTTTAGACTCTAATAAAAAGGCATTTCCATAATCGAAAAAGTACATCCCTCTTTCAGCTAATGTATTAATGGCCTCAACATGGCGAACTAAGCTTTTTTGAACTGCGACCTTAAATTTATCAGGATCTTCAGCCATTAATTTTTGAGACTCATCGAATGTCATTCCTGCTGGATAGTATCCTCCAGCCCAGGGGTTATGCAGAGAAGTTTGATCGGAGCCTAGGTCTACTTTGATATTTCTTTTTATGCATTCTTCCCAAAGGTCTACCACGTTGCCTTGGTATGCAATGGAAAGGGCTTCTCTGTTTTTTTGAGCTTTCTCAACTCGTGAGAAGAGTTTGTCGAAGTCAGAATAAACTTCATCGACCCATCCCTGAGAATGTCTTTTATCTGTAGCCAGTGGGTTTACTTCAGCCACAATGCCAATGGCACCAGCAATTACGCTGGCTTTAGCTTGAGCGCCTGACATTCCGCCGAGACCTGAAGTAATAAAAATTCGTCCAGTCAAGTCGGAGGAATTTCCTTCCTTTGCCAGTCTTCTGCCAGCATTTAAAACAGTGATAGTGGTGCCGTGAACAATTCCTTGTGGACCAATGTACATGAATGAACCCGCTGTCATCTGACCGTATTGAGTTACACCTAATGCATTGAATTTCTCCCAATCATCTTGTTTAGAATAATTAGGAATCATCATTCCATTGGTAACGACAACTCGTGGGGCGTCCTTATGTGATGGAAAAAGTCCCATAGGGTGTCCAGAATACAAAACTAATGTTTGTTCATCGTCCATTTCGGAGAGGTATTTCATGGTCAGTCTGTACTGGGCCCAGTTTTGAAATACGGCACCGTTACCTCCATAGGTAATGAGTTCGTCAGGGTGTTGAGCTACGGCTTTATCTAAGTTGTTGGAAAGCATGAGCATTATGGCTGCTGCTTGTTTAGATTTATGAGGAAACTCATCAACATGCCTAGATTTAATATCGTAACTTGGTTTGTAGCGATACATGTAGATACGACCGAATTGATTAAGCTCTTCTAGAAATTCAGGTGCTAGAGTATTATGTAAAGACTCATCAAAATATCTAAGTGCGTTTTTTAGCGCGAGTACTTTTTCTTCTTTAGTAAGTATTTGCTTTCGAACGGGGGCATGGCTTACATCATTTGATCTGGACTGGAGAGGTGGTAAAGTTAAGCCAATTCCATTCTGAATTTCCGCGTGAAAAGAATTTTTATCCATGTGGTCTCCTGTTTTTACCTGTGGACTTGGCACTAAATTATTGTATTACCAGCAAAGTGTAAAGTGTTGCTTTGTGTCGTCTGCCATTAGGCGGTCTTTCTTGCCTGAACAACTTCACAGAACTAAGCTTATAAGTACTGTTTAAAGGCTGGAGGCCGTATGATTCGAATTAGAAATCAAGAAGACTATCTAAAATATTATCAACTTGCCAAAGAAGACTCTGATGGATTCTGGAGTCAGGTGGCTAGTGAATTCAAGTGGAAGAAGCCCTGGGAGGTGGTCCAACAAGGATCGTTTTCTCAACAGGATGTGAAGTGGTTTGTAGGTGGAAAAGTTAATATTACAGAGAACTGTCTGGATCGCCATCTTGCAGATAAATCAGAAAAAGTAGCTATAATTTATGAGCCAAATAACCCCAGTGAAGAGTCGATCAAGATCACTTATGGGGAGCTTTCCCAAAGAGTGAACCAAGTGGCCAATGGGTTTAGATCTTTAGGAGTTAAAAAAGGCGATAGAATATGTTTTTACATGTCAATGGTCCCTGAACTTCTAATTGGCATTTTGGCCTGTGCTAGGATTGGAGCTATTCACTCAGTAATCTTTGGTGGATTTTCTGCGAAAGCTCTAAGTGATAGGCTGAACGATTGTTCTGCCAAAATTTTAGTGACCAACGACGGGGGAGCTAGAGGAGAAAAGCTTATCCCATTAAAAGAAATTTGTGATGAGGCTTTAAAAACTTCTAATACTGTTGAGAAAGTGATCGTTCACAAGAGAAAGAACAATAAAATAAGTTGGGGTGATATAGATCTTGATTGGAATGATTTTATTTCAGGACAATCGGATTCTGCAGAGGCAGAAGCTATGGATTCGGAGGACCCTCTATTTATTCTTTATACTTCTGGTTCGACAGGTAGTCCAAAAGGCCTTGTTCATACTTGTGCAGGCTATATGGTTTATGCTCAATACAGTTTTGAAAATGTCTTTCAAATGCAAAAAGAAGAAGATGTTTTTTGGTGTAGCGCAGATATAGGGTGGATCACGGGACACACCTATATGACTTATGGGCCCCTATTGGCTGGTGTGACTCAGGTGATGTTTGAAGGAATCCCGACATATCCGGATCCAGGACGGTTTTGGCAGGCCATAGACAAACACAAAGTCACTCATTTTTATACTGCCCCAACGGCTATTCGGGCTTTGGAGGCTTGTGATTTAAGCTTTGTGCAGAGCGCGAACTTGGATTCGTTAAAAGTTTTGGGTAGCGTTGGAGAGCCGATAAATGAAGAGGCTTGGCAGTGGTATAATGATAACGTCGGAAATGGTAAGTGCCCCATTGTGGATACTTGGTGGCAAACTGAAACAGGTGGAATAATGGTTTCACCTCTAGCGCATATAACGAAAATGAAGCCCTGTTTTGCAACAAACCCTCTGCCAGGTATTGAGCTCGCTTTAATGGATCCTGATAACAACGAAATCGATGGTAATGGCGTGGAAGGTAATTTAGTCGTTAAGAGGCCTTGGCCAAGTATAGCTAGGACTGTATACGGAGACCCAGAAAGATATAAAACTACCTATTTCTCCGCTTATCCAGGGAGATATTTTACTGGGGATGGGGCAAAGAGAGACATTGAGGGCGACTATCGAATTATAGGAAGAGTTGATGATGTAATTAATGTTTCTGGACATAGAATTGGCACAGCCGAAGTCGAAGATGCATTAAATCAACATTTGAAAGTTGTCGAATCAGCTGTTGTTGGCTATCCCCACGATATCAAAGGGCAAGGTATATATGCATATATTGTCTGCCCTCACGAAGTGGATGATATAGATAAGTTAGTTAAAGAATTACAAGACTTTGTTTCAAAGGAAATTGGTTCATTTTCTAAACCAGAAAAAATTCAAATTGTTCAAGCGTTGCCAAAAACACGATCAGGTAAAATAATGAGAAGAATTCTTAGAAAAGTGGCTGCCAATGAATTGGATAATTTTGGGGATACGAGTACACTTTTAAATCCGGAAGCTGTCGAGGACATTGTAGCTGGGCGTATATCTTAAAGAGGTGAGGTGAGTTTTGACTGTTGCTGTAGTTGGCGCGAATCGTGGGATTGGGTTGGAGTTTTGTAGGCAATTATCTGAAAGAGGTGATGATGTTATCGCCTTTTGCAGAACCTCTAATGCTGAATTGGAGAGTTTAAGTCTTCAAGTCATTGAGGGTTTTGACGTTTTAAGTGACGTTTGGAATCTAAAAACATTGATAGAATCTACTGGGAAAGATTTTGATCAATTGATTCATGTTTCGGGAATCTACACCAGTGAAAGTCTGGATGATTTAGATTTTGACAGGATTCGTACTCAGTTCGAAGTGAATTCATTAGGACCACTAAAAGTGGTTTCCGCTTTTCGTTCATTCATGAAAAACGACGCCAAAGTTTCACTTCTCACGAGTAGAATGGGATCTATTCAGGACAATGATTCAGGAGGGATGTACGGGTACCGTATGTCGAAGTCAGCCCTGAATAGCGCTGGAAAGTCTTTGGCGATAGATTTAAAAAAAGATGGAGTTACCGTTTTAATTTTACATCCTGGCTGGGTAAGAACAGATATGACGAATCATAATGGCCTAATAGATACCAATGAATCCGTCAGTGGAATGCTCGAGATCATTGATGGCTCTACAATGGATCATTCAGGTCAATTTTTTCATACAAATGGCGAAGTATTATCATGGTAGATTTTTAATCTAAATGATAAATCTCCATGATGTTATTGATGATTTTTTCAAAATCTATTTTTAAGTCTATTAGTTTCCCGGTATTAATATCGAACACCCAGCCATAAACCTTTAGACCTCTATTTCGATAAGCTTTCTGTACAGCTGCCGTTTTAATAACGTTTATACACTGCTCTTGTACGTTGAGTTCGACAAGCCTTTTATATCTTTCACTTTCATTTTCAATTTTATTTAACTCAGTAGAGTGTAGTCTGTATACATCTCTAATATTTCTTAACCAGGGATTTAAAATTCCAAGGTCTTTACTTTCCATGGCTGCTTTGACTCCACCGCACCCATAGTGGCCACAGACTATTAGGTGATCCACTTCTAAATGTGTGACCGCGTATTCAATGACGCTCATAGCACTCAAATCAATGCTGCTAATCATGTTGGCTATGTTCCGATGGACAAAAACCTCTCCGGGTTCCGCCCCCATAAGTTCTTCTGCTGTTACTCTGCTGTCAGAACATCCAATGTATAATACTTTGGGTTTTTGTCCCTTGCTAAGATTCTTAAAATAATCTTTGTCATTGGATAATCGACTTTGAATCCATTCTTTGTTGTTTTCCAGAATTTTATCAATCTTCATAAATCCTACCGAGTTGTCATTCAAATCACACACTACACCAATTAGTGATTTAATTCATATCTAAAACTGAGATTATTATTTCAATTGTTAGCAGGGTGTAGGAAGCATTTTCGACTATGATCGTTCACAAGTCCCGCGGCCTGCAGGTAAGAATAGACAATAGTAGAGCCAACGAACTTAAATCCTCTAGCTTTTAAATCCTTGGAGATAGTATCACTAAGCTCTGTTTTGGAAGGATAATCCTTTAGAAGCTTATAATTATTCTGAATGGGCGAATTATCGACGTAACGCCAAATAAATTTATTAAAGCTCCCAAACTCTTTTCGTACTCGAATAAAAGCTTTGGCATTTGTAATTGTAGATTCTACTTTTAGACGATTTCTTACAATACCAGGATTTTTTAACAGACTCTCTACTTTCCGATTATTGTACTTAGCAATTTTCTCAAACTGAAATTGATCAAAAGCGATTCGATAGTTTTCTCGTTTGTTAAGGATAGTTTCCCAGCTTAATCCAGCCTGAGCTCCTTCAAGAGTTAAATATTCAAAATGTTTTCTATCGCTACGAATGGGGCGTCCCCATTCGTAATCATGATATTTTACGTATTTCGGGTTAGTGAGTTTTAACCAGGGGCAACGCGTTTTCATTAAAGTACCCTTGGGTTTTACTTACAAGTAAAGCCAGCACTAGTTAAATTATTAACCATTCGGGTTTTTACATTTTCACAGTGTGAAGTACCATTCGTTGAACTAGCAACGGCAGAAGTTTTTCCTTGCTTAGTGTAGGAAACTTCACATCCTGAGTTGATAGATTTTACTTCGATGGTTCTTGTGTCACTATCTACAGTGCAGGTGGTGCCACCATTAGTGTTGCTCTGGGGGGCTTTTTTTACGTTTTCGGCAGCCTTGGCTGGAGCTGTTGTGTCTTCAGAACTCTCTTTTTTGGATGCTGGTGAACAAGCGACTACAAGTAAAGCTATTATGGCAATGGCCAATGTTTTCATGATGATATCCTTCCTGTTTGTATGGAAATGATACCGTAAATTGGCCTAGGACCCAATTGTGGCGCTGCGCAATAATCCACTTTATAACAGTAAGGCTGGATGGGTGGGGTCGAGTGAGTCTCGGATCAAAGTGCTCATGAGATAATCACAATTTCCTGTCTATGGGATAGCGAACAAAGGAGTTTGCGCCTCGGGTTCAGTTGTCTTAAGTAGTAGATATGAGAATAGAGACTTTAAGTCGGAAAAAAGTACGAGACATAGTTTATTCAAATCTTTTTATGGAGGGGATGGATGCCACTCCTTTAAGGGTGATCCGGCATCTCGGGTATGTGCAGATTGATACGATTTCTGTAGTGGAGCGGGCTCATCATCATGTCTTTTGGGTTAGAAATAATGAATATCAACCCATAGAGTTGGATCGATTGGTCGAAAAACGAAAAGTTTTTGAGTATTGGAGTCATGCGGCTTCTTATCTGCCTATGCAAGACTACAAGTATTCCCTCATTCGTAAGAGTGAATTTGCCAGTCGTACAAGTGCTTGGTTTCCTCGAGATGCAAAAATGATGAGAGAGATTTTGAAACGAATTGAGATAGATGGTCCATTGAAGTCTTCAGACTTTAAACAAGATAGTGGTCGAAAGGGATCTGGATGGTGGGATTGGAAGCCAGCTAAAAAAGCTTTAGAGCGATTGTTCTTGGAAGGTCAATTAGAGGTTTCTAAACGGGAAGGATTTCATAAGGTATATGATCTGCCAGAGAGGGTGCTGCCGGTTTCGACGGACCTTTCGACGCCCACTCAGCAAGAGTATTTAAGGTATCTGATTCGCAGGACGTTAGGTTCTCATGGGATAGCCAGTGCGACTGAAATTGGCTATCTACAGAAGAAAAAGATAAAAGACCAGATTCAAACAGAACTGGAGGAGATGGTTTTAGCCGGTGAAGTTGTAAAAATAAAGGTCACCGATTTGATGGATGACTATTTTTGTTATCCAAAAACTCTCAATGTTAAGCCAAGGATCGGTTCTAAGATAAAAATCATTTCTCCCTTTGATAACTTTTCCATCCAGCGGAGTAAACTGCAGAATCTTTTTAACTTTGACTATCAAATCGAATGTTATGTGCCTGAACAGAAGCGTAAATTTGGTTATTTTTGCTTGCCGATTTTTAAAGGGGCCCAGGCTTTGGGGAGAGTCGATTGCAAAGCTCATAGGAAAGAAAAGGAATTTGAAATTAAATCTCTTCACTATGAAAAAGGTGTGGATCAAAAGTCTATCGCAAAGCCGCTCCTGAGGGAATTAACTCGGTTTTCGAGATTTAACGGAGGGGCGCTCTCGGAGGAATCTAAGAAGCTCATATCAAGAGAGTAGAAAATATTTTAAATCTTATCTTCCTGTCGGTCTGTTTCCGGCCGCCCCTATAAATAAAATATATTTGTTCGCAACCTGCCGCTTTCAATAAAAAGACATTTAATTCATTTGAATTCCACAATTGGACAACATTTAGCTGTTAAATTTAGTTGTATGGAGGGAGAGTCCAGATGTCGAAAAATAGAACGAATTTGAAAAGAAGAGAACTTTTAAAGCTCGGCGGGAAAGTCGCCACTGTGGGGGCTGTCGCTGGACTTAGTCAGCTTTTTGTGGGCTGTGGGGACAATCAACTGCAAGCGCCGACAAGTAGTGGTAATGCTTTTGACGAGGAAACTGGAAACAATTCTGGAGATTACTCGGAGATTGGTACCACATACGATGGCTGGGCAGCAGGCACTACTGAATTAATTTCTGTGGATTATCCTGATGATTCTATTTTTGAGCAATCAAATTCCTGCTCACTAGCAGTGACCCAGCAAACGACTTTGGGACCCTGCTATTTTGCCGATAGCACTGGAGAAGATATTTCATTGGGTCTTTCCGGTTTACCTATGCAATTGTGTCTTAGGCTTGTTGATTCTAACTGTAACCCTTTAACTGGGTATAAAATTGAGATCTGGCATAGCGATATCAGAGGTGTATATTCAGGAGATACTAGTGAATCTTCGGATGCAAGCTCTTTCGCTGGTAACTTTTGTACGGGTGGCGACTCAGCAGCTGAAAATAGCACTTGGTATAGAGGGCTATTGAGTACAGATTCAAATGGTCGTGTTAACTTTAAGACTCACTTTCCCGGATGGTATAGTGGCCGGACGATCCATATTCATTTTGCAGTGGTAGATAGTTATAATAACCGACAGCTTATATCTCAACTTTGCTTTACCGATGATTTTGCGGATTATATCTGCACGAACCATGGCCTATATAGCGGCCGAGGCGTACAAGATACTCCATTGGCCAGAGATAATGTTTTCCCTTCAGATTATGAAGACTTTGTTCTAAGCACTGAACAAAATGAAGACGGTACGCTTCTAGCTTACCATACCATTAAGTTGGTTTAGTAAAACAAGGTCTATGGAGTTGGCAGCTCCGTAGACTCCAGTTGCTCGATAACGGACATAAGTTCATCAGGCAGTTCACAATGAACATGGATCATTTTGTTTTCTACAGGACAGACAAATTGAAGTGCGGAGCAGTGTAAAAAAATTCTATGCAAGTCAAAATTATCTTTAAACTTTTTGTTTAACCAACCTTTTCCATAATTTACGTCTCCCACAAGGTGGTGCATTTCATACTCGAAGTGTCGTCTTATTTGGTGTCGCCTTCCAGTTTCGATACAGGCTTCTACCCAACTGACTTCCTTGAAAGGCCTTAGAACTTTGTACCGAGTGAGAGCATTTCGTTTAATTTTCTTTTCGTCCGAAAGTGGTCGGTCGAACTGACCCTCCGTTGGATTAAGGTGTCCGCGACATAGAAGTAAATATTTTTTTAAAGCACTTTTTTCCGAAATGGCCGACTGTAGTTTGGCAGTGATCAATGAGTTGAATGCCATGATTAAATTGCCCGAGGTGGAACGATCTAGTCGATGAACAGGAAAGACTTTTTTGCCCAATTGGTCCCGCAAAGTTTGAAGCACAACAGGGGCCGACTCGGCCCCAGCCGTACGATGTACTACGTATCCTGAGGGTTTGTTCAGAACGCAATAGTGGTCAGTTTCGTGCAGAATTTCAAGTTCAGGGGGGTTCATAAAGAGGACTTTTCCCATTGTTGTTAATGTGTATTAACTCACTTTGAGCCATAAAACTATGAGTTGATGAGTGTTGGTTCTCAATAGAATAGAGTTCGTCGCAGGGCATCTATTTACAATTGTAGATTTAGGAGTCTTCTAAGTGTTCAAAGCGTTGAATATATACAAAAAAGTTCCTATAGTTTTGCGGGATATTTATATAGGCAGATACAAAAGGTGAGTCAGAGTCCTGTAAATCCATGACGTTTTAAAAATTGAATCTTTATTTATAATTGGAGTGAAAAATGAGTAAAACAGCGATTGTAACTGGAGCAGCCAGCGGAATTGGCTTAGCGATAGCGAAAAAGTTTAAGCAAGAAGGATATGCTACTTTTTGCTGGGATATTCAGTCACCAGAGGCTGAGCATGAAATAGAATTCGTACACTGCGATGTAAGTAAAGAAAGTGCAGTGGTTGAAGCTTATAATGTTGTAAAGCAAAAGTCTGGACCCGCAGATGTGTTGGTGAACAACTGCGGACTTCAGTTTATGGCACCTCTTGAAGAGTTTCCCATCGAAAAATGGAATCAGCTCATCGGAGTTTTATTAACGGGAACTTTTCTTTGTTCCAAAACAGTATTTTCAGATATGAAGTCTCAGAAGTCGGGAAGAATTGTTAATATCAGTTCTATTCATGGCAAAGTAGCTAGTCCATTTAAGGCGGCATATGTTTCGGCCAAACACGGAGTTCATGGGCTCAGCAAAGTGATGGCCGTCGAAGGTGCTGAGCATGGCATTACAGTGAATAACATTTGTCCCGGTTTTGTGGATACCCCGCTTATGCGTAATCAAGTTAAAAAACAAATGGAACTCAACTCAATGAGTGAAGAAGAGGTTTTGGAAAAGATTTTTCTTAAGGCTCAAGATATCAAAAAGCTGACGTCTCCTGAACAGATTGCAGATCTTACCTACTTTTTGACGACAGATTCTGCATCAACAATTACAGGAGAATCCTATAGTGTTTCTGGTGGTTGGGGTATGGGCCATTAGAGTTTGTAATGACCCATTGGTAAAACTTAGAAACTGGCCATTGCAACTACGCTAATAGTGGTTGCAAAAGGAATGATCACAGCAACGATGAAAATATCGTAGTAAGACTTTTTATGAGTCAGTCCGCAAATTCCCAAAAGTGTAATAACAGCTCCGTTATGGGGTAAGCTATCAAAGCCCCCGCACGAAAGTGTGGCCACTTTATGAAGTATTTCTGGGGAAATTCCAGCTTGAGCTGCCATGGACATATAGTTTTCGGCGAGAGCTTGTAAGGCGATGCTAAGCCCTCCTGATGCCGACCCCGTAATGCCAGCCAGGACATTTATAGAAATGGCTTCAGAAATTAACGGGTATTGAGGTGCAATCCCCAGAATTCCATTTTTAATCAATGTAAAAGAGGTAAGAGAAGCAATGGTCGCACCGTAACCGACTTCTGAGGCCGTGTTAAAAATAGGAAGCATGCTTTCCATGGTCCCTTTGTTAACTGAGGCTAGAGGGTTGGAGAGCCTCTTAAATTGAAGTCCTATAAGCAGCAATATGGAAAGTCCAAGGGCACCAATCAATGACCAAAGACCAATGACTTTTTGTGGTGTCGTTGGTCCATAGGGCTCTTCAGCTAAGTAGCTAAAATCAAATTGTGGAAATACTAATTCACTGAAAAGGTAATTTAAGGCTAAGACCAGAATCAAAGGAAGAAACGCAAACCAAATATTCCCTAATGGCCTATCCTCTAAAACGGCTTCCTCATGGGCATCTTGTTCATTCAGGGGTAAATAGCCCTCACCCGCATCTTTCGCTTTTTGCGCTCTTCGATTCAGCCAATAGATACCGCCGACGAACATAACCAAAGTGGCGTACAGTCCAAACCATGGAGCTGCAAATGTAGTCGTACCAAAGAAAGGCATGGGAATGGCGTTTTGAATGGCTGGAGTTCCCGGCAGTGCTGTCATGGTAAACGTAAAAGATCCCAATGCAATGGAGGCTGGGATAAATCGTTTTGGAATTTGCGCCTCTCGAAAAAGACTTGTTGCAATGGGGAAAATACAAAAAGCGACGACGAAAAGTGATACTCCACCATAAGTTAAAATAGCGCATGCCAAAACGGTTGCGAGTATGGCCCTGTCAGCTCCAATTTTCCCGGCTATAAAGCGGCCGATGACTAAAGCGGCCCCGCTATCATTCATGAGTCGACCGAATATGGCTCCCAACATAAAGATAGGAAAATATTTAAGAAGATAGTTTCCTAAGGCGGGCATAAACACCTGGGTGTAACTGGCAAACATAGGTGTATCGACATGCCAAAGAATGGCGAATGCAGCCATAATGGGAGCCAACACGAGAACGTTAATACCGCGATAGGCAAAATACATAAGACCAAAGAGTGAAAGAACGACGCCTAAAATTTCGATGAGGAGCTCCCTTTTTGAAATTCTTACTAATTTCTAAAGGTTTAAACATCAAGTTCTAATATGGGAAATCGCCATCTGCCTAAAAAGAACGCACAATAACTGGGTTTTTTTGAAGATGAGTGTGCTTTTTAACACCATGTTGAGAAGGAAAGTAACAGTATTGCAAAGCAGATTTGGAATCCTTCAGTTGGGGATGAAGACGGAATAAATAGCCCTGAGATCACCCGCTTTGAAGCCAAAGGCTTTATCATTTTTATATTTCGACTTAATAAATTCAGGACGATTACTTTTAGCTCCATGACAGTTTAAACATGCTTTTTGAACATCGATTCTCCGAAAGTAGTGATGGCCTTCGCCAGATTTCGTCCACAAAGAAACAAGATTTGCATCATTAGACATCCTGTTAAAAATATCTAACTCCATTGATGTCGGTTTGTTTTTAGGATTTCTATATTTAGTGGATGCTTGCTTGATCATTATTCCTTTTGATTTTGCTAACTTTTGCAATTCCATTCCAACGGGTTTGCAAACAGCTTGGAAGGTTTCTTTGGTCACTTTTCCCTGAACACCTGTGACTAAAGTTTCTCTTAAAGAGTGAATGCGTTCGATTTCATTCGTAATTTCTCCGTTCACGGGAGAGCTGTTTCCATGTGGGCAGAACAGTAGAAGGGCTAAAAAAGTTAATTTTTTCAAAATAAATTCCTTTAAAAAAAAAGGGAGGATAAAGCCTCCCTTGGAGTTTTCCTATCATCGTATATGAGAGCCGAGAAAACAATTCTACTGCGAAATACAATCTAGAAAATCAAGATCCTAGAAGTAGCCTCTCATCATGGCATTCCAGTACATAAATGGAATGATATGCTTTTTCAAAATCAACATACTAAGTCGCTCTTTACCCTGATCAAAAGGGAAGGTTTCATCGGGCTGACCGTCGTAGTCAAACTCAGCGAGTATGCATGTAGATCTGCCGGTGACAAGAGGGCAAGAGGCATAGCCATTGTACTTTCCATGGCCTTGGTTGCCGTCGATGGCGGCAAGAAGGTGCTCCACAAGAACGGGGCCCTGCTTCCTCACAGCAGCACCGGTCTTAGAGTTGGGAAGGCTGCTAGCATCACCCAAGGAAAACACATTTGGATATTTGTTGTGCTTTGTGGTGAATTTATCCACGTCCACCCAGCCGGCTTCATTGGCTAAGGGACTCTTTTTTATAAAATCCGGTGCAGACATTGGTGGAGAGACGTGGAGCATGTCAAATTTCTCCTCAGTCACTTCGCCGCTATCAAGGTTTTTAAAGTAAGCGGTTTGGGAAGGGCCGTCGACTTTTATGAGGTCGTTGCGAAACAGAGTATTGATTTTTCTTTCATCGATTATCTTTTCCAAAGCATCTCTATACTTTTGCACTCCAAAAATAGCCTGGCCTGCAGATACGAACTTTACTTCGATTTCATTTCGGACACCATTTAACCTAAAGGTCTCCTCGGCTAAGTACATGACCTTCTGAGGCGCACCAGCGCATTTTATCGGGGTGCTTGGGAAGGTGAATAGGGCTCTGCCATTTTTTAGGTACTTCATGGTTTCCCAGCTGTATGGGACATGCTCTTTAGAGTAGTTTGAGCATACGCCATTCTTTCCTAATGTTTCAGTAAGGCCTTCAATTTTGCTCCAATCAATTTGGATGCCAGGAGCTACTACCATGAAGTCATAATCAATGGTTTTTCCATTCGATAAAGTGACTTGGTTCTGCTCCGGTTCAAATGTGTTCACCGTATCTTTGATCCAATTGACATCACTTGGGACAAAATCAGCAAAGTTTCGTTCACTTCTACTAAAAGGAAATATGCCCCCACTCACTAGGGTCCAAAGTGGCTGATAGTAATGTTTCTCACTGGGTTCAATAATTGTAAGTTCAAGATCAGTTCTTTTCCGGTGAAGATTCCGCATGACGGAAAGGCCTGCGGTGCCGCCACCCACTATAAGTACTCTCTTTTTTGAAGACATGTTGGCTCCCAATGGAATAATTTTCTATTTAGAGTTCAGAATTAAAGAACTATAAAATTTATTTATTAAGAGGTTATCAGAAGTAATTAGTGTGACTACTAGATATCGATAGGATCGCTACTTTAGTCTTGATTGGTTTGTATATACAGGCCTATGTAGTTGGTAGAATTCGATCATATTAAAAGCCTAGGAGGTTTTTGAGTTGTCATGAGTTGAATGGAGATTTATTGGAAGCTCGACTACTTGGTGGGTGCCTCGCCATGCAGCAATCCGAAGTTGATCTTGCTTAAAGGCATTTAACCTCAAATAATTTCGGAGTTCTTTTTGGGGAGGGATTGATGAAAATACTCGGTATTTTGGTAGCAGTGTTATTTAGTTTGAACAGCTTCGCGGAAACAATAGGTATGTTTTCAAGCCAGCAAGCTGTCGTCATCATTCAGGGACAAGATACTGACGCTAAAAATTTATATGACGCAATGAAGGTCACACCAGTTGAGGACGGCAACCGGCTACAAAAAGAGCTTGTTCATCGAACTATGCAAGCAGAGGATGTTTTCAGTTTGCTTTGCACGTCTTCTCAACTGAATCCAGATTTGGTTTCGTGCACATTAAAGGTGTTCCCAAGTTCTCAAGCGATTGTGAATACAGAAAGCCGTTGGTTGCATGTTGGCATCAACGATCAGTTCGACGCTCCTTCTGTGGCTAGAGACTTCAATCATACTGGGGACAGATATCGAGGTGAGGTGTTCAAGTCTCTTGATGAAAAGCTCTATATCTACAAGACATTCGATCGACGTGGTGATGTGGCCTCATTTACGATTGAATTTAAAGAAGAAGAGTAAGGGTGATTCCATCCGTCAGGATTTAGTTGAGCGGAGTTAAGTGCCAGGTGTATTTTTCGGATGCAGTGCCTCCGAGAAATACACCTGGCACTTGCACCTTAAATTATTAAAGAAATCCAAAATGATTATTGAGAAAAATTGGTCTGGGAGACGGGATGGGGCTCGGGCTCCTGCCCTCGCAACTCGCTTCGCTCGCCTCAAAAATAGCCTCCTGCTATTTTTGTCGAACCAGCTCTGTTCCATTCCAGCCTCATCAACAAATAAAAAAAGCCAGCACCTACGGTACTAGCTTTTTTTAGATGGTCGGGGAGACAGGATTCGAACCTGCGACCCTCTGGTCCCAAACCAGATGCGCTACCAGGCTGCGCCACTCCCCGACGAATCGGTTGCCACGAAAGTGCCTTGGTACAAACGTGGAACCCAAGTGAATACGGATGAACTGGACCAAAGGCAATGGGTTTTTTGATTTTTTTAAAGGTTTCACAGACATAAGTTATATTGCTATGCATTAAATGGGCTGAATTTCTTTGCCCGCGGGGGGTGTTGGTCTTTAGCATTAAGGAAAACTTACTAGATAAGTGTAGGGAATTTCTAAGAATTCTTTTTACACCATAAGAGTGTGCAAAGTTTGACTTAGGTTTGGATTTTAAGAGTTAAAACAACATAGAAAATAACAACAAGGAGAAATCCATGAGAAACAAACTAATCGCAATTCTAGCGATGGCTTTGGCTCCAACAGTTTCTGTTGCTGCTTCTGACATGGCTACCAACGCGGAATACAAAGTACGGTACAACCTTATGCAAAATGAGAGTTTTACCAAAGACAACAACCAGTCAGCTTGGGAGCAGAGATTCAAGCTAGGTATGACTTGGAGAGCTGGCGAGAAGCTTTCTGCTACTGTGTCATTGCTACACAACTCTAACTGGGGTGCGGATCCTGCGGACGTTGGTATCGCTACAACTGACACTACAGAAGATCGTTTCCTAGATGTAAACCAAGCCTATGCGACTTGGATGACTTCTGACGACATGAGTGTCGTAATTGGTCGCCAGCCAATTGCTTTTGGTGACGGTACTATCTTTCATCAGAACGATTGGGAACATGAGCCTTACTCTTTCGAGGGTGTTGGAATCGCTTATGACACTGAATTTGCTGGAATCAACTTCTGGGGAGTTCAAATTTATGATGCTGGTAACACTTCAGATGGTGGAACTCGTGACCGTGAGCACAACATGTATGTATTTAGCGTTGATGTTAAGAACATGCCTGAGTTCTTGAAAATGCTAAACGTGCATATCGTTAAGCACGCTGTTAATGCCACTTCATTTGCTAGTGCTCCAGTAACTGTTGCTGCTGACGTACAGCAGTTCGGTCTTACTCTACAGGGTGCTTCTGGAATGGTTGACTATCGTTTGACTTATTCAACTGCAACTGGCGAAGCTGGTGGTGCGGATATCTCTGCTAACATGTTAGATGGTTCAGTAGGCTACTCTCTTGCTAGCTTCATGAACTCTCACTTTGAATTAGCATTTCACCAAGATTCTGGTGATGATGGTTCTGGTGACGTAACTAGCTGGGATGACCTTCCTAACTATTACAACCTTCACGAAAATGCAGGTCGTATGGATCTATACAGATGGGGTAACCTGACTTATTTCAAATTGGGTTGGCACTTCGACGCTATGGAGAAGACTACTGCTGGTCTAGACTACTACATGTTTAGCAAAACTGAAGAAGATGACACTCGTCACGGTGCTGCTGGTGAAACTAACATCGGTTCTGAGATCGATCTTTATGCCACTAAAAAGTACAGCGACAACCTAGCGGTGACTGCTCGTCTAGGTATGTTCTCACCAGTTGAAGACACTGTGGGTAGCTCTGATGCTCAAACTCATGTCTTCTTAGAAGGTAAGTTTAAGTTCTAAATCAATTCAACATTTGAATTGCAAAGAGGGCCGGCAGGATGCTGGCCCTTTTTTGTAGGGCGGGTAATAGAATTGATTTTAAGTGAATAAATGATAAAAATAGGGATACAGAGGTCTTATATGATTTTACACAAATCCCTAGTTTTCATTTTCCTGCTTGGATTTGCATCTTTAGCGCAAGCCAGAAAACCTATTGCTGTTAAGGGCGCGCTGGCGACTGAGCTTAATAACGTTTTAAAGGCCACAGATGAACTCCATACCGCTTTTTATGAACAAGATGAGCCTAAGATAGCGGCAAAGATTAAAGGCCTTATGGCCTTTATAGATCGGGCACAGAGTCGTTCAGGAATGGCGAGTTCTCAACAGCCTCATTTGGAAAAAATGTTGGAGGCGGCAAAGGCGAATCTGGAGCTTACCCGAATGACAAGTGGTGAGTCTCGGCAAGAGCCATTACGTGAAACTTTTAGGCAATTGGTGCAGATTGCACAGGTCTACAAATTAGATCGCTATCGTATTTACTTTTGCCATTTAGACAAAAGTGTTTGGCTGCAAAAGAGTAGTGGGCCCAAAAACCCCATTCATCCTAAAAAGTATGGTGAGTGCGGTCGTGTTGTTAGATATTAATGAATAATTTTATTAGTCAATTATCCAAAGGAACTTTAGCTTTACTCGCCATTGGCGGAGGGATTCTTTTTATAGTTCTACGGGATCCTCCTCGTTCTATCTGTGACTCTCAGGTGAATCAATTTAAGGAAAAGCAGATTGGTTTTTTATTTCCAGATCCCAAGAGGTTGGCAGGCCAGGTCAGACAAACCCGACTTAAAAGAGAGTCCGACTTCTGTAAGGTAAGGAATAGTCCTGGGGCCTGTTACGAGTTGTTCTCAAGCTTGAAAATATTGGTTAAGGAATTGGATTTTTTGGACAGTCGCTGTAAGCCAGATATAGCCTCATTGGGTCCGGTCCGAAGTGCTGTGTTCAGTAATTTGGAGTTGATGACCCTTCTGGCCTGGGGTGAACGGCCACCTGTTAATTACTACGCGAAACTCAATTGGTTTAGTGGTGCGGATATGAAGCTCTTCTGTGATTTAAAAAGGATAGCCTATGACTTTTATGGAGAATCTGCATGGAATGCCTTTCGAGAGAAAATGTTGAAATCCGTGCCTGGGGTCAATGAGCTCTCCAGGGAGAATGCCTGGAACGTAATATTACTATCCACTAAATGTGAGACCTACTTATGACTTTATCTAAATATATTTTAATTATATTGGTGCAAATTATTGCGGTACCTGTCGCCATTTTCTCATTTAAACTTATAGAGATTCGGTTTTTTGCCTCTGCGGTTGCGAGTATGTATTTTATTTTATCCACTTCACTGGTTCTTGCCATTTGCTTTAAGTTTCAACCCAGAGTGACTCGGTCGCCAGTGTTCTGGTCCAGCTGGGGTTTTCTGATTCTATTTGCTTTGCCTATATTTTTGGGTCGAATGATATATCCGCCCAACATTCCCTTTTCAGAAATTTCCATATTAGGTGTGCCAGGCTCTGTGATGCATAGCGCTTCGAGCTACTTCTTCAGTTTTATGGTGTTAATGACCGGGCTGGAGATGGTTTTACTGTTCCTAAACAAAGGAACAAAAAAAGCCCTCGAAGAAAGCTCCGAGGGCTAATCAAAGAATTGTAATATAAATTAAATTTCAAAAGGTTTTGGAGAAATAGGCTCAGGACGACGAAAAGTATCGTAGGCGTCTGTGCCTGATGGCAATAGGGCCAAATTTCTTGCTACCTTAACTTGAGCAGCTACGTGTCTCTGCTGAGAGTTGCTGACTTTACTGATTCTAGAAGGAATGATTTTTCCACCTTCCATAATAAAGCGGTATAGAGTCGCAGGGTCTTTGTAATCGAACTTGAAGTCTGCGGGATATTCCGGTCTAAATTTTGATCTTCTACCTTTTTTAAGCATCTCGATCCACCTTCTGGTTTCGGCTAAGTATCTGTAACTACTAAGCAATGCGGTCTAAATTACGCCTGAAAAGTATAAATTCTTTCTAGGCTGTCATACGAGGAGGTAGGGATACCAATGAATTCACCCACTTGTCCATCTAAAAACTATAAAAAATGGATTTTTCAGTAGACAAATAAGCTGCTGATCCCTATATCTTGAGCTTTCCCAGAGTGGATCTCCTGGAGCTTAGCCGTATATTGGCTAGGTAAAATCCGGCCAATTAAAACATCTATAGTGTTTTTAATGGTTTAAGAGAGCTTCACACAACGGAATAATATTTAGAAATGAGTTAACGGTTATAAGGACGGTATAAAATGGCTCGATGTGAACTTTCAGGAAAAGGACCGGTTGTAAAAAACCTTGTGAGTCACTCCAACATCAAGACAAAATCCATTGCACACCCCAACATTCAGCAAAAGCAAATGTGGAGTCAGTCATTGGGGAAGAACGTAAGTTTAAAACTTGCGACAAGCACGATTAGAAACATTGAGCATAGAGGTGGATTAGACTCCTATATTCTCAAACAAGACGATAAAATTTTGTCTGATCGCGCTCGTAAGGTTAAAAACCAAATTCGTAGAAAATTGAATCTAAGGTAAGGTGAAGCCATGAGCATGAAGTTGAAAGTTAAAAAAGGCGATACGGTTCAGATTATTGCTGGAGCGGACAAAGGAAAAAAAGGCGCAGTCCTTTCTTTGGATAAGAAGAAACTAAAGATAAAAGTTCAAGGCGTAGCTGTAAAAACTCATTTTGATGAGCAAGAAGGTCTTAAGCAGCTAGAGAGCTTTATTGACTACTCAAACGTTAAATTTGTATCTGCGGCCACTGCTGCTAAAAAAGCTAAGAAAAAGGCAGCTTCAAAATCTAAGTAATTGATTTTGAAATTGTATTTTCTGGAATGGCCGCCTGAAAGTGCGGCCATTTTAGTATTTAAAAGTATCAAGACCATTGTTGGGGCATCAAGGGGGCGAAATTGAACACTAGAAATCCATTTGCTAAAGTAATATTGATGACTAACGTAATATTAAGTTTTTTAGTGATTTTTGGATTCCTTGTTCCTGTTCAGGCTGAAGTGCTGCCGAAGCTAGTCATGTGTAAGAATCAAAAGATTAGAAGAACAATCCATGTATTCAAAAACTCTTCTGGAGAGTGCGAAACCATTTATACAAAAGCAGGTATTGATCGGCAGGTAGGGACCGCAAGAAATATGAATTCATGTTTTAACGTAATTGATAATATTCGTGGAAACCTAGAAGCTGCCAGCTGGAATTGCTCAGAGGTCAGTAAATTCATCATAGATTCCCCAAAAGTGACGACAGAATGAGTAAATCTACCCTTCGTTTGGGTGTTTGCCAGATTCAGTGCAGTGAAAATAAATCCAGAAACTTTCAAATACTTAAGCAATTGATTCAACAATCTGGTGATGACTGTGATGTTGTCGTTTTTCCTGAAAACTCAACCTATATTCGCGTGAGTTCGAATGAGAAGTATTTTGGAAGCGTTGAAATAGGTGACCCTATATTTTATGAACTTTCCGAACTGGCATCCTCCAAAGGAGTGACGGTGATCCTTGGGGGGGTTCCCTTGAAAGAGGGGGAGCTGCTTGTAAATGCTACCATTTGCATTCGGCCGAATTCTGAACCTCAGATTGTTTATCGAAAAATTCATATGTTTGATGTTGATGTGGGAGATGTTTCTATTCGAGAGTCAGACACTTTTACGGCAGGGGAAAATGCTTCAATTATTGAAGTAGAAGGCTGGAGATTGGGTCTGACGATATGTTATGACCTTAGATTTTCAAATCTTTTTGAACTCTATTATCGTGAAAAAGTGGATCTTATACTCATACCTGCCGCATTTTTAGTGGAAACGGGTAAAGCCCATTGGGAAACATTGGTTCGATCACGAGCTATTGAAGGGCAATGTTTCGTTGTTGCGCCAGCTCAGGTGGGGATGCATCTAAGTGAGGATGGGGAGCGGAAGCGGTACTCTTATGGACATTCTCTTGTCATCTCGCCATGGGGAGAAGTGATGGCGGATCTTAAAGAAGAAGTGAACGTGGTTAAGGTTATGGAATTAAGTAAAGACTCCATCAAAAAGGTTCAAAACTCTATCCCTGTGTGCGACCATAGGAAAGTCAAAATTCCACTGAAGGATTTTTCATGAAAAGCTTGTTGGTTTTAATTGTTGTATTGTGTTTTCAAATTGCAAACGCTCAAAGTTTTTTGGATGGCGGGGTCAGTGAAGCGGATATTCACGATCGGGCTAAGAAAAAAGCCTATGCAGGTGGGCAAGATGAGGAAGATCTTCAGGTGATTGAGGAGTTCAACGCACCCTATAGCGTAGTAAATGTGAGGCAAATTCAGCAAGAAGTCTACGAGAATGTTCTTAAGTCTCTCGAGGAAGAAAAGGTTGAGGGCGAGGATTCTAGTTCAGCGACCGAAGCGAATTAGATATGGCACAGTTTATTGCCATTACGTCTCGAGGACTGGAAGAATTATTATTCGAAGAGCTCACTCAGTTTGGAGTAAAGCGGAAATCTACTATCGGTGGTGGAGTTAAGTTTGAAGGCAGTTGGAAACTAGCCTATTACGTGGTTTACCACTCAAGAATAGCAACAAGAGTTTTAAAGCCAATTCTCGATTTTTCAGCCTACAATAAAGACGATATTTATAATCATGTTAAAAAGCATGATTTTACTAAGTACATAGAGCCGAATCAGACTTTGAGGGTAGATACTCACGGTACGAGTAAAATCTTTAAGGATTCTAGGACGAGCAGTTTGGTATGTAAGGATGCTGTGGTTGATCAATTTAGAGATAAGTTTGATTGTAGACCGTCGGTAGATAAATCACAGCCAGATTTGCCGATCATGATTCGTTTGCTGGATGAAAAGGTCAGTGTGAGTATAGATTTAGTGGGCTCCAGTTTGTCGAATCGTGGATATCGGGAGCAAACCATTCAAGCACCCTTGCGAGAGCATATTGCCAGTGGAATTTTGCAGTTTTCTGGATGGCAGCCCGGCGACACGCTATTAGATTGTTTTTGTGGTTCAGGAACAATTCCTTTAGAAGCTAGTTTGATGAGTCGCCAAAAATGGGTGCATCCTATGAAATCGAACTTTGCATTTTCCTATTGGAAGACTTTTAATTCAAAAGATGTAGACCCTAATTGGTTCATCCAAGAAGGGGCTTCTGATCAAATTGATATATATGGTTCCGACATTTCTAGAGAGTCACTCTCTGCGGCTCGATTAAATAGTCAGGCAGCTAAGGTGAATGGTGTCAAATGGAGCGCTAAGAATGCATTAGAGATTAAAGCACCTCGAGAGTCTGGATACATTGTAACGAACCCTCCCTATGGACATCGATTAAAAAATCCTGAGCAAGTATATAAGCTAATGGCTCAATGGGCACAGCATTTGAAAAGTGAATTTAAGGGGTGGACGCTAGGTGTGATTTCGCCTGATGCGGAATTTTCAAAGCAATTTGGGATGAAAGCTGAGAAAAAGTTTTCATTTAAAAATGGCGATCTGGATTGTAAGTTTTTAGTTTATAAAATCTATTGATCTATAAACTGGGTCATAGCTTCTTCGGTCATTCGAAAAGTAAACCATTCTTCCATTTTTTTTGCTCCAATAGATTCATAAAATTGAATGGCGGGGGTATTCCAATCCAATACAGACCACTCCAGTCGGGCGAAATTACTTTCTAAAGCGCGGCGGGCTAATTCCTGGAGAAGTTTCTTTCCAATGCCTTTGCCCCGATATTTTGGATCTACAAAAAGGTCTTCTAAGTAAATGCCAGGCCGTCCTTTGAATGTAGAAAAATTTTTAAAATAGAGCGCAAAACCAGCGGGCTGGTTGTCCGAGAAAGCTAATATGCAATACGCCGCTTTGTGATCAGATAAAAAAAGAGATTTCTTAATCAGCTCTTCGTTGACCACCACTTCGTGGGAGAGCTTTTCGTACTCAGCTAACTGACGAATGAAATTTAGGATGACAGGAATATCCTGTTCTTCGGCATTTCTGATTTTGGTTTGAGTGCTCAAGCTTTTCCTCTAGATTTTATAAATAGCTAGAGTTGCGGCGGTCAGTCCAAGTAGGATAATAATTGGCAGCCAAATTTTAACTAAATCGGCTTTACGGTGAATCAAAGAAATAATTCCGCCTAAAATCAGCCAAATAACAAATTTCCCCAAAACCCAACTTGTGGAAAAAGGGACTTGAAGACGTGCCAGTAGGCCAAAGCCAGCGACAAAGGCCAGGGCCATGCCGACGCCGTGAATAATAAAAAGGGCTTTTCGTCCTTTATAGTCTCTAACGCCTGGTTTGTTCCATTGGGCCCATATGGCTCCACCGAGAGACGTAAAAATCATTAAAACTGAAATGATGTGTAGCACTTTATAAAATTCGTAAGGCATTCATACTCTCCAGGATGGGGTCACCGGGTCTATGTTGTAATAGTTGAAAAAATCAACTTTTTGGGGATATTACCGCTTATAGCTTCGTAAGGCATTAGGGTCACTCCTATAATCAAAAAAAATCAAAAAACCTTTGCTAAGAATGTGGGTAGAAGATATTTAAAAACGCTCATTTAAAGTTAATTAAACCCAATAATTAGGGGGGCGAGCTCGACGAGTTTGAGCCCATAAATAAAGGAGATTAGGGAATGAATACACTTCTAGCGCCAATTGCTGGTGTTGTCGGGCTGGTTATATGCGCGATCATCTATGCCAACGTATCGCGTCAGTCTACAGGAAATGAAAAAATGACAGCTATTGGTGAAGAGATTCATCTTGGAGCGATGACCTTTCTAAAAGCGCAATATATGAAGCTTTTCGTTTTCGTTATTGTGGTTGCTGGTTTACTCGTTTGGAAATTTAATATTGAAACTGCAGGTGCCTTTGTTTTTGGAGCATTTGCTTCCGGTTTAGCTGGATTCATTGGAATGAAGTCGGCGACCAAAGGAAATGTTCGTACTGCGGCCGCAGCGAAAGACAAAGGTGAGGGTGCTGCATTACTTGTAGCGTTCAATTCTGGTGCAGTAATGGGCTTGTCGGTGGCCTGTTTGGGTCTTCTTGGTTTAGGTCTTCTTTACATCAAATTTGGTACTGTGGATCAGGTGGGAGTTATTACTGGATTCTCAATGGGTGCGTCTTCGATTGCACTATTTGCTCGAATCGGTGGCGGTATTTTTACAAAAGCGGCTGACGTTGGTGCGGATCTTGTGGGTAAAGTGGAAGCTGGAATCCCAGAGGATGATCCAAGAAACCCAGGTGTTATCGCCGATAACGTTGGTGACAACGTTGGTGATGTTGCTGGTATGGGTGCCGATATTTTTGAATCCTATGTGGGCGCGATGGTTGCGGCGATTACGATTGCAGCGACAATGACTAGCGATGAAATTTTGGCTCTTGGAAACATTGAGCAGGGATTTCTTATGGGACTACCTTTATACATGGCGGTTGCTGGTCTAGGCGCTTCTATTATTGGTATTTTTGGAATGAACCTTTTCAAAAACATGAACCCTTCTAAAGCTTTGAACGGGTCGGAATACACTGCATTTGCTATTTTCTTAGGTATTGTTGTAGTTCTTCTTAATCAGTTTGGTGCCAATATGAACATATTCTGGGCGGTTCTTTCTGGTGCTGCAGCCGGATTATTAATCGGTAAGGCAACAGAATACTACACTGCTGCTAAGCCTGTCTTTAAGGTTGCGGCGGCATCTAAAACTGGCCCCGCAACAAACATCATTGCTGGTATGGCTGTTGGTCTTGAATCATGTGCTGCTCCATTGTTTTTAATTGTTGTAGCTATCTTCACTTCTTTCCATTTTGCTGGTCTCTACGGTATCGCTATGGCGGCTGTGGGTATGCTTGCGACTGTTGGTGTAACGATGACTATTGATGCCTATGGGCCGGTAGCTGATAACGCTGGTGGGATTTCAGAAATGTCTGAGCTTGGACCTGAAGTTCGTAAGATCACTGACGGTTTGGATGCCATTGGAAACACCACGGCTGCGATTGGTAAAGGTTTTGCCATCGGATCTGCGGCTTTGACAGCATTGGCTTTATTCGTATCCTTTAAACAAACAGTAAAAATTTCTACTGGTGCAGATGTTGTTATGGATATTACAAACCCAAGTGTTGTGATGGGTTTGTTTTTAGGTGGACTTGTTGTTGTTTTAGCGGCTTCTATGACTATGACGTCTGTGGGTAAAGCTGCTGCAGAAATGGTGGATGAGATTCGTCGTCAGTTTAGAGAAATCCCAGGTCTTCTTCAGGGAACTGGTAAACCCGATACAGCTCGTTGCGTAGAGATCTCAACCAATGCGGCGCTAAAAGAGATGATCCTTCCTGGTCTAATTGCTGTGATTTCACCAGTGATAGTTGGACTCGTTTTAGGAGCTCAAGCTCTTGGTGGAATGCTTGCGGGTGGGTTACTTGTTGGTGTTGTTGTTGCTCTATTTATGTCTAATGCTGGTGGAGCTTGGGATAATGCCAAGAAGTACATCGAAAGTGGAGACGTTGAAGGTGAGAAAAAGGGAACTGATGCTCACAGTGCTGCCGTTATTGGTGATACTGTTGGCGATCCCTTCAAGGACACAACTGGCCCAGCTATGAACATTCTCATTAAGTTGATGTCAGTTGTGGCTCTCGTGATTGCTCCAATTTTATAATTGGTAGTTTATTTTATTTGTTCATTGGGCCCAGTCATTTGATTGCTGGGCCCTTTTTTTGGTGAAAAATGGGCTATTCGTCGGATCTTCAACAGTTAGAGCCACTCTTTTCGAAGAGTGATTTCCCGCCCCATTCTGTATGGGAACGGAGGTTTAGTACTGTTTATGAAAATGCACATGGATATATTGCCTGTCGGAAATTTAATGAAGGACTGATTTTAGGAGGGGATCCTGTTTTAAAGTCAGGGGCTTGTTATTCCTCATTCTTCAAAGAGTTAAAAGAGGATCACCCTAAGAGTGCTATCACAGGGTACTATTTTTCCAAAAAAGTGGCACAGGAATCGTGCTGGAGAACTTTTAAAGCGGGTACCTCGGAAATCTTGGATATGGAAACTTTTAGTCTCAAAGGCCATCGAGCTAGAGATTTAAGAAGAGCTAAGAATCATTGTCCTAAGTTGAATGTTAAGTTTTCCCTTTTAGAAGGTAAACGTCTCAAAAATTATAAAAAGAGAATCAATCAACTGTATGGAATATGGTTGGGTTCCAAGCCAGGGCCAGTGATAAGGTTTTTGTTGGGCCCACCTGTCGTTAAGGAGAACGACAAGGTATTTGTCGCTGTTGATGAGAATGACGAATTGAAAGGCTATCTGATTTGCTGTCCCTACAGTTCGCAGAAGTGTTATTACTTGGATCAATTTGTTCGTCACCCGACGACCAACAAATTTGTTATGGACAATTTAATTTTGCATGCCATTGAGCATTTTGAAGCCGAAGGGGTAAGGCAACTGAGCTTTGGATTTAGTGCCTTCAATGCTGTGACAATTAAAGGGCCAATATCAACAGCACTTTGGTTAAAGTCCAAAACAGACTGGTTTTACCCTAACAGAAGCTTACTTCACTATAAGTCAAAATTTACCACTCATAGAGAGTGTCGCTATATTTTAATGTCACCTGAAGGGGCTACGTGGAAGCAGATATCATTGCTTCTAAAGGGAACTTTTAAAAATGAGCCTCGTCCTTTACAGCTCTAATTTTTTCATGATTTTTTTAAGCATTTTACGCATTTCAGGTAAGTGCGGCAGCGTGGAGTAGGCCCTAATTGCGTCCCGATGTTTAAGGATCGGATATCCTCCAAAAGCACCACTTTCATCAAGTGATTTTGTAATTGCAGTTAAGGCAGAAATTTGAACATTATCCGTGACGTGAATATGACCCGCAACGCTAGTTCGCCCACCGCATACAAAATTATTTCCAATGGTCGTAGAGCCAGCGAGAATAAATCCGGCTGTGATCAGGCAGTTCTCTCCAATGTCATGGTTGTGACCGAAATGACAGTGGTTGTCCACTTTGGTCCCCCGGCGAATGATACTATCTTTAAATGTGCCTCGATCTAAGTTCACGCCCGACCCAATATGTACATCATCTTGTAATATGGATTTTCCGAAATGGGGTACCCGATAGTGGTCAAAATTTTTATCGTCAGCATAACCAAACCCCTCGGTGCCAACGGATGATTGAGGATGAACTTCACAGCGATTTCCAATTTCGCAGTGGTGACTAATGTACACCTGGGAATGTATTTCACATTCCTCGCCTATGGATGAGTGTGCTCCAATAGTTGTGTTGGCTCCTACCGTCGTATGAGCTCCAATGGTGACATGAGCCCCAATGCTTGAATTAGGGCCTATCCGAACCAAATTTCCTATTTGAGCCGTAGGATGCACGTAACTGCTAGGGTGAATGTTTTCTTCCCCCCACTCGTGATTCTCGAGCTTGTACTTAAATTGAGCATCGTTAATCCGAGCCATTGCCAAACGAACATTTTTTGAAGCCGCCAAGCATTGAGAGTCGGCGGAGATCTTTTGTTCTGCCAATGATGATAACTTTTCAGGAACTACGATGAGGGTTGCGGTACCTTTTAATGCTCTATCCAAATCCTTTTCATCGCTGGCAAATACTAAAGAATTGGGTCGATCGGTACCTGCGTGATCTGTTCCGGTAACTTCCAGATCCTGGTTTCCCTGGATATATGAAATCCACTGTTGATATTTATCAATGAGTTCAGATGCTTTCATAGTGACCTCTTAAATAGAGCTGTTCGGCTTCGAAAAATGTCTTAAGCGACCTTTAAACTACTTATTGTGTCTATGTGACGCAATGGAAACGTATTCAGAAGCCTTGGAAACGGTAAAGGGGCTTAAATCGCACGGATGCTAAGCGTTATTTCCTAGTATTATCAATAATTTCACTCTATTTGTAGCTCCAGGTTTGACAATTTAAAGCAACGAAATTTAGAAGGTAAACGTTAAGAAAACGTTGAGGCGACCACCAACGACATCGTGGGTTCTGCATAAGACAAAGGTGAACGCATGGCCAAGAAGAAAGCTACTAAAAAGAAAGCAAAAGTAAGTAAAACGGCTAAAAAGAAAGTCGCGAAAAAGAAGTCGGTGAAAAAATCGTCCACAAGTAAGGTTGGTAAAAGGGCTGCTGTGGCTAAGGCGGCTAAAAAAACGCGCAAAAAATCTGCTAAAAAAGCGACCCCAGAGGCCTCTAAGCCAGTGAGAAAGGGCAAGACCTCCGCGTCAAAGCCAGAGAGATCTTCATTAGTGGATCGATCAAAACTGTCCTCCAAGGAGATGGAGCTCGTAAAGAAATGGGACAATCTTCACAAACGCCACGGGAAAACAGAGCCAAAGCCCTATAATATGCGTGAAGAGTATACAGAAAGGGCTCCCATCGATCATAAGCACTTAGGATGGGGCTTTGTATTGAAAAATGTTAATGATCGCTTGGAAGTTTTATTTGAATCAGGTATTAAAACCTTAATCTCAAATTATAAGTAATTTCAAAGGGTCTCATATATATGGCAAAGGATGATTTAGCACAGCTCGAAGGAAAAGTGATCGACGCAGGAGCTGGCGGCTTGTACAAAATCAAGTTGGAAAACGAAGTGGAAATACAGGCTAAGCTTTGCGGGAAAATGAGACGATTTAATATTCGAGTGGTTGTGGGAGATCGTGTGACAGTTGGAGTTTCTCCATACGATCCAACTCATGGCCTCATTATGTACAGACACAAATAGCAACCCTTAAGTTACCCAAAGCTATGAATCTTAATCCTCAAAAACAAAATCATTTTAAAAAGTTTCTCAAAGGTATTCCTGAAAAAGGGATTCTAAGTGTTTTAGCTCTTGTCGAAGAAGGGGCGACGGTTCCCTTTATTGCCCGATACAGAAAAGAAAAGACGGGTAATTTGGATGAAGTTCAAATTCGATCCATTATCGATGTGAATGAAACATTCGACCAGTTAGTTAAACGAAAAGAATTTGTACTCGATGAAATCGAGAAACAAGGAAATCTAACTCCTGAACTGAAAAAGCAAATCACGGATTGTGATGAGCTTGGTGAGCTGGAAGAGATATATCGACCCTATAAGAGAAAAAAGAAAACCAAGGCCACATTGGCGAGAGATGCTGGCATCGAACCGCTGGCAGATTGGATTTGGGGCATTGGCCATGGGGAAGTAGATCCTGCTGGAGTGACTCTAGAGGTGAAAGCGAAAGAGTTCATTAATCAGGAAAAAGGCTACGTCACATATGAAGAAATTCTCCGAGGGGCACAGCATATTATTGTTGAGCGATTGGCGAATGATTCTGAACTACGATCTAAAGTTAAAGAAGATTATCAAAAGAATGCAAAAATAATCTCTGAAAAAGGTCAAAAATACAAAGTGCACTCTAAGTATGAGACTTATAAAGAGTATTCTGAGTCTGTTGTAAAGCTTCAGACTCCTAAAACTTCACATAGATATCTTGCGATTCGTAGAGGGTGGCAAGAAGGTGAGCTTAAAGTTCGTATGGAGTCCAATGACGAGCAGCTGCTTTCCATTTTTGAATCGGCAGCATTGTCTAAGCCTGACGTTGTTGCCAGCTCATTTTTAAAGGGATGTGCAAAAACAGCTCTCAATGTTCATGTAGTTCCATCAATTGTGAATGAGATCCATCGACAGTTAAAAGAGTTGGCAGACACTCATGCGATCACTGTGTTTGCTCAAAATGTTAAAAAAGTTTTGATGGGAAGTCCGTTTGGTTCAAAGGTTGTTTTGGGTGTAGATCCTGGGATTCGCACAGGATGTAAAATTGCCTTAGTGGATAAGAGCGGTACGTTTGTAACCGATACTGTTTTGCACACTGAAGGTGAAGGCGCGAAAGAAAAAGCTAAAAAATTATTTGGAGAAGTGGCTCAGCAAATCACCATCGAAGCCGTTGCCGTAGGAAATGGAACTCATGGTCGAGAAACTGAAAAGTTTATTTCAGATATTTTTAAAGAATTAAAATTAGAAATTCCTGTAGTTTTAGTTAATGAGTCGGGAGCTAGTATTTACTCTGCTTCTGATGTTGCGAGAGAAGAGTTTCCAGAACTTGACCTTACTATTCGTGGAGCTATTTCGATCGCAAGAAGGCTGCAAGATCCTTTGGCAGAGCTTGTTAAGATTGAGCCTAAGTCCATCGGCGTAGGTCAATATCAGCATGATGTTAACCAAACTCAGCTTAAGAAAAGTCTGCATAATGTAGTAGAGGATTGTGTGAACCATGTGGGTGTGAACCTCAATACGGCTTCAGAGTCACTCTTGCAGTATGTTGCTGGAATTGGTCCGGCGGTGGCCAAGAATATAGTTACGCATCGGCAAGAAAAAGGTCTGTTTAAGTCGAGACAGCAGCTCCAGGATGTTTCTAGATTCTCTTCTAAAACATTTGAGCAAAGTGCTGGTTTCCTAAGAATTGTTGATGGGGACTCTCCTCTTGATGCAACAGGAGTTCATCCGGAGCGCTATCAAGCCGTAAATGATATGGCGAAAGAAGCCGGAATGACGGCTAAAGAGCTTATGGGAAAAGCTTCTAAGACCCTGGATCGATCTAAGTGGGCAGAGTTAGTGGGAGGATTCACCTTTAATGATATCGTTAAAGAACTGGATGAGCCCGGTAGAGATCCACGTGATCCCTATAAGATTTTTAAATTTAGAGATGATATTCATGAGGTTAAGGACCTAGCTAAAGAGATGTTGTGTCCCGGTATCGTTACGAATGTAACCAACTTTGGAGCGTTTGTTGATATTGGCGTTCATCAAGATGGCTTAGTTCATATTTCTGAGTTATCGAACTCTTTTATTGATGATCCTAAGAAAGTGGTTAGCCCAGGAGATCAGGTACAAGTAAAAGTGCTTGGTGTGGACGTGGAGAAGAAACAAATCTCCCTTTCTCTATTGGTTGATGGAAAACAACCTCAAACTCAACGACCGGGGAATAAAAAATCGGCGCGACCGGGGAGTGGTAAAGGTAAAAAAGGTCAAACTGGCGCGAAAGGTAAACGGCCTCAGGGTAAACGGCCTCCTAAAAAAGGCGGAAGCCCGCGTGCTCCTAAAAGACCAGCATTTTCACAAAATCCATTTGCTGACTTGGCAGCTCAGTTGAAATCTGGTGACGACAACTAAAGTCACCAGTTTCCTCTCATGGGAGTTGAAGTTTCCAGTTTTTATAAATCGCTGAAAATTAGTTTTCTTTTTTAGATGCTATGAGTGTGTTGGCAAATTCGGTAAAGCCATCACCACCCTTTTCATTACAAATGTATTTGGGTAAATGAGTGAGTCTCTCTTTAAATTCGGAAATATTCTCAACGGCTACGCTTAGCTTGAAGTTTTCAAACATGGGTTCGTCATTGGGTGAATCACCGATGAAAACGGCTTTCGAATTTGCATTTTCCCAGGTTAAGCTAAGCTCATTTTCACAATAGGTTTTTACCATTTTGAATTTATCGTGGTCGCCAAACCATCCATTAACATGTATGGAACTTACTTTTGCAATAGCTCCAGCTGAATGAAAATGATCCACAATTTTGTCTATGTCACTTGCGGGTAAAGGATCCACATCCTCACAGAAGTCGATAGCTAGATCCAGTTGTCGACAAAACTGATCAGATGCCACCGCTGCGCCTGGAACGTCCATTAGAATTTTATCACGAACCTCTGCTAGTTTTTTTTGGTTGGATTCCCGTTCTTCTACCGATTGAAAATAGAATCTCTTCATGGTCCCACTTGCGTGTCGAAAATAGAATCCGCCATTTTCGCCGATGACGCCATGAACTGGCCAAAACCGTGCAATCAATTCACACCATCCAGCAGGACGTCCGGTGACCGGGACCAAAGTAAAGCCGGATTCAAAAAGTTTCCATAGAGCGTTGTATGCGTTGGCGTGAATTTTTCCATTGTGAGAAATGGTGTCATCTATATCGCAAAAAATGAGTGAAATTGAATGGGTAGTTAGTTCTTTTAAGTTTTTCAAAGAGATCACCTTGGTAAAAAATTGATGCTATCTTAATTAAGAATCGAATTATTAGGCAGTGCCTTCGGCGAGGTTTGACGCATTACGCTGATTGCGATTGTTGATTAAATTCAATTCTCCTTGCACCTTGTATTACATGTATGGTCTCTAAAGACCCTTAATTCACCCTATATATATAGTCAAAGCTGTGGAGTTGAAAATGGCGGCAAAAGCCCTAGTAGTTGTTGAGTCACCGACGAAAGCGAGAACGATTAAGAAATTTCTCGGAAAAGAGTACGTTGTGGAATCCTGCATGGGCCATGTACGGGACTTGCCACAGTCCGCAAAAGATATACCCGAGAAATTTAAAAAACTCCCATGGGCTAACCTGGGTGTAAATGTCGAGAAGAATTTCGAGCCTATTTACTGCATTCCAAAAAATAAGACCAAAATTGTTAAAGAACTAAAAGACAAATTAAAAGACGCTGATCAGCTTATTCTCGCGACGGATGAAGACCGTGAAGGGGAGAGTATTAGTTGGCACCTTTTAGAGTTGTTAAAACCAAAGGTTCCAGTGAAGCGCATGGTGTTCCATGAAATTACCAAATCAGCAATTCAACAGGCCTTAAAAGAAACACGTGATGTAGATACAGATTTGGTTAAGGCTCAGGAAGCACGACGAGTATTGGATCGATTGGTAGGTTACACCATATCTCCTTTGATCTGGAAAAAAGTGGCCTATGGATTGTCTGCTGGTCGAGTACAGTCGGTGGCAGTTCGATTGATTGCGGAGCGAGAGCATGAACGTATTCGATTTAAAAAGAGTGAGTACTGGGGTGTGGTTTCCCAGTGTGAGAAAGATAAGTCTGGCTTCGATGCTCGATTGATTTCTGTGGATGGAAAGCGTGTTGCCGTCGGTAAGGATTTTGACGGTACAACGGGGCAGATGGCGGCAGATAAAAAGAATAGTTTTGTTCATTTAAATGAACAAAAGGCTAAGAAAGTCGTTGATGACTTAACGGGTGAGCCTTGGACTGTTTCTGAAGTGGAGGAGAAGCCGGTTTCAAGAAAGCCTGCGGCTCCCTTTATTACTTCTACATTGCAGCAGGATGCCAACCGAAAGCTTGGACTCACCTCTAGAGAAACCATGTCGATTGCTCAAAAACTGTATGAACGTGGTTTTATCACTTACATGAGAACGGATTCCACAAATTTGTCCGAGCAAGCCATTAAAGCGGCCCGAGCATGTGTGAAAGACCTCTATGGGAAAGAGTATTTGCCCGAAAATCCTCGAGATTATTCAAAGAAGAAATCAAAAGGAGCACAAGAGGCTCACGAAGCTATCCGTCCGGCTGGTACGGACTTTCCTAAGCCTGCTGATACCAGTTTAAAAGGAACTCAATTAGCTCTTTATGATCTGATTTGGAAACGAACGGTAGCTAGTCAGATGGTGAACTCACAGCAGAAACAGGTGAGTCTGAGGTTTTCAGTGGGAGATGCCATTTTTTCAGCGAGTGGAATGACCATTGAATTTCCAGGGTTTTTGAAAGCCTATGTAGAGGGAAAGGATGATCCTGAAGCGGCATTAGATGATAAAGAAGTACGCCTTCCCAAAATGAAAAAGGGGGAGTCTGTTACATGCAAGGCTATCCAGCCAACCAGTCATGAAACTAAGCCACCAGCTCGATATACTGAAGCGGGTTTGGTTCAGAAAATGGAGAAGGAAGGCATTGGGCGTCCTTCGACTTATGCGACTATTATTGGAACTATTCAAGATAGAGGATACGCCAAGAAAGTGGGAAACACACTAGTTCCGACTTTTACAGCGTTGGTGGTCAGTAAATTATTAAGTAGTTACCTTCCAGAATATGTGGATCTAGGATTCACTTCAGAAATGGAGCAGAAGCTTGATGATATTGCTCAGGGAGATCTGGATCAGATAAATTATTTAAAAAGTATTTATCACGGAGATACGGGGTTAAAAGTTCGTGTTGAAACTCAAGAGGAAGCGATCCCAAATGATGAGTCTCGAGAAATAAATTTAGAAGGGCTAGATGGTTTTAGTTTTCGAGTCGGAAGGTACGGAGCCTATGTTTGTCGGGTGGATAAAGAGACCGGAGAAGAAGTGTGTGCTTCGATTCCTGATGAAAATGCACCCGGTGAGATGACAGCAGAAATGGCAGATAAAATCATAGACCGAAAAATAGCTGGTCATGATGCTCTGACTCAAGATCCAGAAACCGGAAAGCCCATTTATGTGTTAACTGGTCGTTATGGTCCTTACGTGCAAAGAGGAGATGCTGCCGAAGAAGGAGAAAAACCGAAGCGTATGGCATTGCCACCAAATCTTGAACCAGAAGACGTTGACGAAGAAAAGGCTTTATTTTTGTTAAGCCTACCGAAGGATCTTGGAGAGCACCCAGATTCGGGTAAGCCAGTCCGAGCTGGAATTGGGCGGTTTGGACCTTATATTGTTCATGATGGAGACTTTAGGAGTATCCCGAAAACAGAAAGTGTTTTTGATGTCACCTATGCTCGGGCAATGGAGCTTTTGAGTCAGCCTAAAAAGGGGAGAGGGCGAGCGGCCCCATTGAAAGAACTTGGACCACACCCTGAAACCGGTGATGAAATGCAAGTTCTGACTGGTAAATATGGTCCCTATGTGAAATGTGGAAAAACAAATGTTTCATTGCCGGAGTCGATTAAGCCCGAAGAGGCGACAAAAGAACAAGTTATGGAGCTGTTGGAGCAAAAGTTAGCCTCTAGTAAAGCTGGTAAGAAAAAGACCAAAAAGAAGAAGGCGCCTAAAAAGAAGAAGGCTAAGAAAAAAGCCAAGACAGTCACCAAGAAAGCAAAATCAGCTAAGAAAAAGACGGCTAAAAAATCTAAGGTGGCTAAGAAGAAGACCAAGAAAAAAAGTAAGACGGCGCGGAAAGCCTCTGAGTAGCTTGCTCTAAGTGGCTGAAATCATTGAAGGCCATTGATCCCTGTAGGTTAAGTCCACCTGAGGGGATTGAGCTTTTCAAGGCAAGGTGCTATAAAAATAGGCTGCTGGTGAGCCGGAGGGCTTCTTGAAACGGTTGATTTTTAAAAAGAAGGCGCAGAAAAACACCCAATTGGAATTGGGTATGGGGCGCAAAAGAGAGCCGGATAGAAATTTTGATCGAGGCGGTCGAAGTTTTTATTTTTTTGATTTTGATGACAATATTGCCTTTCTTTCCACTCCCATTTTTGTCTTTCATAAAAAAACAGGTGAGCCTTTAGCGCTGAGTTCTGGCGAATACGCCCAATTCAAAAACTCAATTGGAGAGTACGGTAAATACGCAAACTATGAGTTTATTTACGGACCGGATGGAAGCTTCCAAAGCTTTCGGGACAAGAATATTCGATTTTATAAGCGCCTCTTTGGTGAAACTGAAGACTTCGAAAAAGACATTGAGAATGCGCTCTCTTACCCAGACTTCGACTGGAAGGGGCCTTCATGGAACTGCTTCTATCACGCAGTATTTAATAAAAGACCCATTTCATTGATTACCGCCCGAGGGCATCGTCCTTCGACAATTGTTCGTGGGGTCCAGAGATTTGTAGACCATGGTTTTCTGCCCAACACTCCTAATTACCTCAGTCTATTTCCTGTCAGTAATGAGGAAACTCAAATGAGTTTGACGGGTAGTTATGAAGAAGGTGTTGATGTGGCTCGACTCAAGCAGTTGGCCATCCGAAAATCTGTTGAGCAGGCTTTTGAGAAGTATGGAGAAAATCCCTACCACAGGTTTGGTATGAGTGATGATGACCCGCAGAACTTAGAACTCATAATTGAGGAAATGGCTTCTTTAAAAAAGGAGTTACCACAAAATTCTTTTTTCGTGATCTCTACTCATGGTGGATCCATGGTTAAACGAGAAATATTTTCTGATCATACAATTGACTCGGTGATTCCAGACCGAGCCGAACAGTTGTCACTTTTATAACATTAAAATCGACACCTAAGTCGAGGGCCCGGGTAAAAAGTACCCTTTCAGCCACTCAAAATGACGGGTTTTTGCTTCGTCCATAGACAGTTATCAAAAAGTCACAAATAATTGAAATTGTGCATGATTTTTGTCCGATAAGAATCAGTACAATCCAACTTGAAAGGTTAAGCATGAAACGCTTTTTTCCATTAGCAATAGTTCCACTTCTCACCTTCGCCTTTTTCTCGGTGTGGCCGCTTCCTCAGTCAGAAGCTTTGAGAGGGTCTCGGTTAAAGCTGAGCTGTGAACACTTAAACTTTATTCAATCTCAGTATCTTGAAAATCACATCACCCATTCTAAATTCAATCGAAATTTAGAAAACCGGTTGATTGAGCAGTATGTGAAATCATTAGATCGCGGGAAAATGTATCTGCGTGATAGTGATATTAAGGAAATTAAAGCGAAGATGAAGGGGATTTATAAAAAGACCCGTAGCCGAAACTGTGAGCCGATTCAGCAGGCCCATGAAATTTTTAAGAAGAGAGTGGCGGAGCGTGTCGCCTTCGTAAATAAAACCCTTACGGACAAGTTTAAGTTGGATAAAACGGTTGAGTTAAAAACCGACCCAGATGAGCGTAAGTACCCACGTACGGTTGCGGAACAGAATCGTTTTCATACTAAGTATCTTCATTTTCAAATGGCCAATTATATCACCTCTGATATGAAGCCTGATGAAGCCAGGGAAAAAATTAAAAAGAATTATGAACGAATCCAGAAAAGGATTGGTGAAGATGATCTAGAGGATATTTATGCCACGTTTCTTGATGCGTTTGCCAGAGCTTTAGATCCTCATTCAAGTTTCTTTTCATGGGATGCCGTTGAGGATTTTCAAATTCAAATGAGTTTGTCTTTGGAAGGTATTGGGGCCACTTTAAGTTCTAAAGATGGATTTACTACCATTGAGCAATTGATAGCAGGTGGAGCTGCTGCTCAGTCGGGAAAATTGAAGCCCAAAGATAAGATTGTTGCTGTGGCTCAAGAGGATGACAAGAAATTTAAGCCTGCTGACAATGTTATTGATATGGATTTACGGGATGTTGTCCGCAAGATTCGTGGAAAAAAAGGTACAAAGGTAAAATTATCTATTCTTAGGAAAGAGGGTAAGGAGAATAAGAAATTCGATGTGGTTTTGGTGAGAGACAAAATCAAATTAGAAGACGAAGCCGCTCAAATTCATTACATAGAAAAAACCATAAAAGGGCAGAAGAAGACCGTTGGTCTTATAAACCTTCCTTCGTTCTATGCAGACAACCGATCTCAAGACGGTCGAAGTGCAGCAAAGGATATGAAAAAGCTTTTAGCGGAAGCGAGAAAGAAGAAAGTTGATGCTGTCGTTTTGGATTTCTCTACCAATGGTGGCGGATCCCTTGATGATGCAGTGAAAATAGCGGGTTTGTTTTTTAAAACTGGAAATGTGGTAAAGCAATCTCAAAAGAGCCCAACCGGTTCTCCCATTGTACTTGCTGATTTAGATCCAGCTGTGGACTATAGTGGGCCATTGGTTGTACTCACGAGTCGCATTAGTGCCAGTGCTTCTGAAATTGTTGCTGGAACCCTCAAAGATTATAAGCGAGCGATTGTTGTGGGCGGTGATCACACCTTTGGTAAAGGCAGTGTTCAATCGGTTTCAAACCTTCCACGTAACTTAGGAGCCCTAAAAACCACAGTGGGTATGTTCTTTACTGCGGGTGGTGCTTCAACTCAACATAGAGGAGTGGATGCTGATATAGTTTTCCCGAGCACGCTTTCTACAGATGAGATTGGCGAGAAGAATTTAGATTATTCTTTGCCGCCTAAAAGAGTGAAGCGATTTTTGTCGAAGGATGCCTATGTTCGGAACGGTTCAGAAGCTTGGTCTGTAGTTAATAAGGGTTTAATTAAGGATTTGAATGCTAAAAGCCAGGCCCGTATTAAGAAAAACGAAGAGTTCACTAAAATTAAGAAAGATATTAAGAAAGCTAAAGATCGCGGCAAAGTGATAAAAGTATCTGAACTTTTTGAAGAAGAAAAAGATGATGATAAAAAGGACAAAGACCACAAAGACGATGAGGATTATACGCTGACAAAAGAGGAAAAGCTTAAAAAGTATCTTGAGCGAGCGGATATCCAAGAGGCGATCAATGTTGCTGCCGATTTCGTAGAAATGGTTACTTTGAACTCTATGGCTACAACCGGTGAGCCTAAGAAAGAAGCTCGTTTAGGGCAGTGATTTCTGCCTAGCCCTCTATTCTATTAGCACTCTAGTGTTGCGACGCATTATTTGCGTCGTAGGACTTCAATTCAATTGGTCAATCTGATGTGTTTTTGACTTCTCGACTCCAACCAAGTACCTCTAATAGCTCAATTTTGTTGATAAAACCCGTATAAATTTTTAGGGGAAAGAGAAGGTCATGGAATCTATGCCTAACATTGAAAGTAAGACCAAGACGGCTCCAAAACAAAAAGGTAGTAAAGATTTACCTCTGCCAAAAGAAAAGCTTCTACAGATTCATAACTTGATGGTGAAGGCTCGATCTTTAGAGGAAAGACTTATCAAAATATATAAAGCGGGTGATGCCTTCTTTTGGATTGGTGGACCTGGTGAAGAGGCCTTCGGTGTTACTCTTGGAATGTTAGCTGATAAAGGTAAAGGGCATGACCACGATTGGATGCATCTGCATTATCGATGTACCCCCACTTTGATTGCCATGGGAATGCCTATGGGAGACTCCATTCGTTTGATAATGAATAAAGCCACCGATGTAAGTACTGGTGGTCGAAATTTTGCTAACCATTACAGCTATCCTGAGTGGAATGTAGCACCCGTGACTTCACCTATTGAAGTACAATACTCTACTGCCATTGGAACAGCTTGGGCCCAGCGACGAGCTGGAGGTAAAGGGATTTCAGTCGTAACAGGTGGTGACGCAGGTACGGCTGAAGGAGATTTTGCATCTTGCCTGATTTGGGCGAGTCGTCCTGGTAATGAGTTACCGCTTTTGATTACGGTTCAGAATAATAAATGGGGGATCTCAACCAATTATGATTCTCAACATGGTGAGAAGCATACTTCTGATCGAGGAAAAGCATTTAATATTCGCACTGAAGTTATCAATGGAAATGATCCAATTGAGAGTTATCTTAAACTCAAAGAAGTTATGGAGTACATCAGACAGGAGAAGAAGCCCGTCGTATTGGAAGCGCAGTTGTCGCGGTTGTACGGACATTCTTCTGCCGATGGAGCCAACCGTAGGGATGAGCCTTGCTGTATAGAGCTATTTGAAAAGAGATTGATTGAATGGGGTTTAATCACAAGAAAAGAGTGTGATGATATTAAAAAAGCCTACGATGCGGAAGCCCGAGCTGAAATGGAAGCCGCGAGAAACGAACCGGATCCCGAGGCTGATAGCATTTGGGATAACGTATACGTCGACAATGAGAACGGCGATTGGAGGAAATTCTAATGGCAAATATGGCTCAAGCCATTCGAATGGCACTTCACTTCGCTGAAGAGAATTTAGAATTAAAAGATGTGTTTGGAGAGGACGTAGGCGCACCGCTAGGAGGAGTTTTTACGGCCACTCAAGGTATTAAAAGTGCTTGGAATACACCTCTGGATGAGCGCGGAATCATTGGTTGTGCGATGGGTGTTGCCATGGCTGGGGACCGATGTGTGGCTGAGATCCAGTTTGCCGACTATATTTTTAATACGATCGATTTATTGAAAATGGCGGGTAATACTTTGTGGGCCACTAATGGGAAGCAAGAACTCCCTATGGTTGTAATGACGCCCAATGGAGCTGGAATCCGTGGGAGTCTTTATCATTCTCATAGCTTCGATGCTCATGCGTCTCGCATGCCGGGTTGGAAAATCGTAGTTCCTTCGACACCATTAGATGCTTATGGGTTAATGCTTTCAGCAATTGAAGATCCTAATCCCGTGATGTACTTGAACCCCAAAGCTCTTATGAGAGTGCGAGGGGAAGAGCTGATTCCTGGTGAGCCAGCAGATGAAAAAGAACTCAAGTCTATGATTGATGCTCCGATTGGAGATCGGTCTAAGTGGAAGCCAAAGTGGCCAAAATTGGAAGACTATAGAGTTCCCATTGGTAAGGGTAAAGTCACTCGTGAAGGGACGCGGGCCACAATGGTTTCTTACGGACGTACACTTATAGTATGCAACCAGGTGGCCGACAAATTGAAAGCCGAAGGCATTGATGTCGAAGTTATAGATTTACGTTCAGTGTATCCCTATGACTGGCAGCTCATTAAATCTTCGATTCGAAAAACAGGGCGAGTTATGTTTGTAAATGAAGATACTGAAGTGACTAACTTCGCTGAACACCTAGCTTATAGAACCACCCAGGAGTTGTTTTACGAACTTATGGCTCGACCTCGAGTTGTTGCAGCAAAGAACGTTCCTGGAATTGGATTACATCCTAATTTAGAAGACAATACGGTTCCTCAACCACCACGAGTGGAAGCGGAATTGCGAGAACTTTTGGCGGAGACCCCATAATGTTACAAGTAAATACAAAGCAAAAAACTGGTAAATCAAAAATGAAAAAAAACAAAGATAAAGAGTTTGATAAATACGAGCTCTACATAAATTCTGTTCAGTCTCCGGAAACTGACGTTAAGTTTTTAAGACGGGTATATAAGGAGCTTAGAGATAAAAAGCCAGAGACCATGCGAGAAGATTTTTGTGGTACATTCGCTTTGAGTTGTGAATGGGTAAAGTTAAAAAAAGATCATAAAGCCATAGGTGTTGATCTAGATGAAGAGCCTATCAGCTACGGGAAAGAACATTATTTTTCACAACTGACTGATGAGCAAAAAGGTCGAGTGGAGATTTTGACTGCGAATGTCTTGGACCCCAAGCTTCCTAAGGCGGATATTGTTCAAGCTCAAAACTTTTCTTACTTTATTTTTAAAAAGAGAGAAGAGCTTCGCGACTATTATAAAAATGCATTAAAGGGCCTTAAATCCGACGGAATATTTGTTGTGGATTGTTTCGGTGGTTCACAGTGCTTTGAGCCTAATGAAGAGGAAACGGAGCACAAGGGGTATTCTTATTTTTGGGATCAAGACAGTTTTGATCCAGTGACCAATGAAGCTCAGTTTTATATCCATTTTAAGCGTAAAGGTGAGAAGAAGCGTGAGAAGGTGTTTAGCTACGATTGGCGAATGTGGAGTATTCCTGAAGTGCGTGAAATTATGCTTGAGGCTGGCTTCAAAGACACCGCCGTTTATTGGGAAGGCACAGACGAAGATGGAGAAGGCGATGGCGAGTTCACCCGTGTGACTAAGGGTGAAGATTGCGAATCTTGGGTGGCTTACATCGTAGGTTTAAAATAAAGGCTTTCCCTCCATCAGAAATTATTCAATAATGAATTTATGGAGTCTCGTTTAACCAAAAATATCGCAAGATTAGTGGTATCCGGCCTGGTTATTGGCGGGTATTACGCGGTTTCGGTGCTTTTTTTGTGCGAAGCTGAACTGGATCATGTTTGTACGGACGCGGCTTCAAACTCCTCTTTGGTCGCGTTTATTATTACTTTGGTCGTGGCTTTTTCATTTCGATCTACAAAGCAGTTTTTTATTACTTCCGTGACAATGGTTTTGTTGGTTGCACCTTTTACCCATTGTGCGACTTACTATCTGGAAGAATCTGAATATGCAGAGGTGAGCCGGAACTTTACATTTAAAATCATGAATAACCTTTACCGACGTTTGGACGAATACAATAGAGTGTGTGGTTTTTATCCATCCGCTGAAGAAGGTCTTGAGGTTTTAGGCAAAGGTTCTAAAGCCTGTCCCGGTTGGAAGCCTCGGTCAAATATAATGCAAAATTTGACAGATGCTTTTGGAGAACCGCTGATTTATGAGCCCAATGGTTCTCCCGCAAATCAGTTCATATTGCGATCCTTAGGAGCTGATAGGGCCGTAGGCGGGCAAGGAGATAATGAGGACATAGAGATGTTCTCAGCTGTTCCTGGAGATGACGGGGAAGAGAAGGCACCCGAAATAGAAGATACTGAACTTGATGCCAATGAAGATTTGGCTAGCGACGCCGAGTCTGACTTAGATCAAGAGGCTGACCCATTGAGTCCTGATGGAGAGCCTGTAGAAGAATCTGTAGAGGAAGAAGGTCTTGAAGAAGATGTTCTTGAAGAAGATGTTCCCTCTGAAGAATATATTTCGGACGATTTGGTAGAAGAAGAATCCAACTAAAAATCAATGTGTCTTGATGCTATGGCAGCAAGTGTGTCTTCTGTTCGTAATGTCCGGGCACTCAAGGAAACGGGATGAGCTCCTTGCTCAACAAATTTATCAATTTCAAACTCTATAAATCCACCTTCAGGACCAATGATTACTGAGGCTGGGGACTCTATTGAGTTTGGAAAAGGGGACTGAGCATAGGGGTGAGCTAAGTAAGCCGGACTATCCTCTAGAAGGAATTTAAAGTGATCTTCTACGAAGGGCTTGAATCGGTCGTACCAGAAAACCTCAGGCATGAGAGTGTCTCGACTCTGCTGCAGTCCATCGACCAATGGGGTTTTCCAATGACCTTCCTGGACAAAGCGACTCAGCCAATAGGACTTTTCCACTTTATAAGCATTAAACACATGAATTTGCTTATAGCCGAGCATGGCAGCAGACCTGAATATACGCTTCATCATCTTAGGTCTCTGCAATGCGATAAACAGCTTTATTGGAAGGGGTTTTACACTGCTGGGTGATGGTTGAATGGCATCAAGATAGATAGCATTGGAATTTATTTGAGTGATCTTTGCCCACCCACTAGGGCCATCTAATAACCCCACTTCCAACAGATCCCCGGGTTGTTTTCTAAGGATGTGTTGAACATGGTTGATCGTTGTAGGGTCTTCAATAGCCAGTGGCTTTTCTTGCTGGAGGTCGGGTTTCAACAATATCAAATTCATTTCACTGAACAGAGTTTTTAAGCTCCTCCATAGTAAATAAAGGAGTGACTTGGAGTCCAATCTCATTGAGAGACTGGGGCTCTCCTGTGCCTCGATAGATTGCGCATAAAACGTTTTCTACTGTTGCGCCGAACTGTCTAAGTTGATTTGTGCTTTCGATCACTTGGCCGCCGGTAGTAATGACATCCTCTACAACCAAAACTTTTTTACCCTCTATGGAAGTACCTTCGGCCAATTGGCAGGTTCCGTATGTCTTAGCTTCTTTTCTAACAAAAGCGGCTGGTATTCCTGTTTCCAATGACAAGGCGGTAGCAATAGGGATGCCTCCCATTTCAAGTCCAGCCAATACTTCAGTGCCTTCGGGTATAAGGTCTTTCATGTGCTCAACCATTGGTTTCAAAATTTCTGGAAGCGCCTCGAACCTATATTTGTCAAAGTACTCATTAGATACGGTTCCACTTCTGAGCTTAAAAGATCCAGTAAGGTGAGAAGCTTCAAACATTTTTTTACATAGGTCGATTCGGTTCATTTTGCCCCCAAAGGTCAATGTGCCCTAGTTAAAGCAGCCATCTAGGCACCAGTCAATGTTCATAAAGTTTGTATTACCATACATATGTAACAGGTTTGATTTGGCTAGATTTTTGCTACTTATTTAAGTTGGAACGAACAACAGTCCTCTGCCACGGACAGGGGGAGCGATGAATACTAAAAAAGTATATGTAATATTATTGAGTCTCACATTTTTTATGCTTGTAGTTACAGCAGCGGTAATACGTTTGCATGTTTAGCGGGTTTGCTCACTGACCCACTGAGCAAACTCATTGTGGGCAGAATCTAACACCCATGCAACCACACAGGGGCACTCGTATTCATGATCTTCGACGATCATTTTTTTAACAGATTCTACATTTGTAGTGACAGTTTTGATTAGCATCACCACTTCGGCGGATTTCTCTATCTGGCCTTGCCATTCATAAAGCGAGGTCATGGAAGGGAGAATATTTGCACAGGCAATCTGTTTCTTCTCCAGTAATTTGCTGGCCATATTTTCTGCAGTTTGAGTGTTGGGCCATGTACTGTAAATGAGGGAGAGTTCATTCATTTGAGCTCAGGTGTCATCGGTCCAAGTTGTTTTTTTTTTAACTTCCATTGTTCCATAGCATGTTCTCGCATATCGACCACATTATCGGACTCATCGACAATTTCCACACCGAGAAGAGTCTCGATAGCGTCTTCCAAGGTAACCAGTCCCACAGGTACACCATATGAATCTACAGCCAAAAATAGATGCTCTTTTCTTTTGATGAACTGATCTAATGCGGCCGCAACGGAAATATCTTCCGGTACCTTATGGATAGGGACTATGAATTTCTCAATGGGTAAGTCATCCAAATCCTGAGAGGCGGCTTCCATTAATTTATATTTATAGATAAGGCCCACCACGTGATCAAAGTTTCCTTCGAACACAGGAATTCTAGAAAAATGGATGGATTTATTTTTCCTCAATACACCTTGCACTGATTGTTTGGAATCTAGGGCCATCACCACAGATCTAGGAGTCATGATGTCTTTAACTAGAATTTCTTCGAGCTTTAAAACGTTACGAATCACAGCGCTTTCTTTAGGGCGGATAGCACCATGGGATTCACTCATTTCGGCTGAGACAAGAATCTCTTCTCGAGTGATGACGTGCTTGCGTTGAATGCCGAGTTTTTTATTTACCCACTCCGTCAACACAACCACTGGATAGGTGATAACAATCATAAATCGAATTAGGTATACAGCGGCGGGGGCAATGGCCTTCCATCGCGTCGCACCCAATGTTTTAGGTAAAATTTCCCCAAGGGCTAATACGGCCACGGTTAAAATGGCACTGGCGCCGGCCATCCAAGCGCTTCCAAACAAATTGAAAGTTTGAGCTCCAACCCCTGCAGCACCAATCATGTTTGCAGATGTATTTATAGTTAAAATAGCAGTTAGAGGCTGGTCAATCTTCTCTGTATATTGAGCAAGGAGCTTTGCACTTCTCCGTTTTTCTTTACGCTTAATTTCTATAAACGTAGGTGTGACCGAAAGAATGCTCGACTCTAATAAAGAGCAAGTGAACGAAATCAAAATAGTGAGAAGGAAATAAAATACGAGTAAGCCCATAGGGTTTACAACCTCTCGCTAGAATGAAAAATGTAGTTGAATAGAAAATGGTATTTGTTTTTGAATGCGGCGTTTATTCGCCTACTGGGATCGTCCATATTGTTGGATGCAGTCCTTTCTGAAACTCTGTCTCTATTTTACTAGATGTTGAGGTCATTCTGAAAGGAAAATCGGTAGAAATTGTAGGATCTCCTATCTCAAAGTCAATGTAGCTGATTTGACGAAAAATAAGAGGGGGTTGGTAGCTAAGTCGTTGAAATGACTGGGAGGGTGGGAATGGTAAATGAATTCATGGACTTAACGTTGAAATGGGGGGTGTCCATCTGGTATACGACCTAAGCCCTAGGAGATGGATGATCGTGGAAATTGATAAATGTAAGGTGAATTATATTAAGCCAGCCAGTGCTGTGAGTTGGGATGAATACTTTATGTTGCAGGCCATGCTGGCGAGTTTTAAGTCCAAAGATCCGGCCACAAAAGTGGGGGCCGTATTTGTGGATGGCTCCAACCACCAGATCACTATGGGTTACAATGGTTTTGTGGCGGGAGTGGATGAAACCCAACTGCCTTGGGGTAAGGATAATGAAGCTCCTTATGAGCATCAGAAGTATGCGTACGTGGTTCACGCTGAGGCCAATGCCATTCTTCATTCGCCACGAGAACTCAAAGATGCCCGTGTTTACGTGACACTTTTTCCCTGTGAAGAATGCGCGAAACTACTGGCGTCGGTTAAGGTCAAAGAAGTGATCTATCTCTCTGACAAGCATTGCACTAAAGAGGGAAACAAGATCGCTAAAAAGATTTTTAATCTGAGTGGTATTAGTTATCGCCAAATGAATATGAAGCCGGGGTTATTAGATGACCTTGAGGCCCATCTCGCCAAGCAGCTCGCCGACCTCTGAGGTGCACATTTGGGTCGCCAATTTGCGCTGGTTGTCCAACTTTTTTATCCAGGCTTCTCGTAAATTCAAGGAGTTACAGTGGTATCGTACTTGCTTTTCATATGAGTGGATGATTGCGACCATATTTGGGCCTTTTATGAGAGGCATTTTTTTTAAAGTTCTGTTGAGTACAATAGCTGTGTACTCCATTCAAACTGGTTTGGTGGAAGCCAATTCCTGCAGGCACTTGTTTGTTCGGCCACAGATTGCGTTTCAGACGGACCGGCTATTACTTAGGTTGCTGGATAAAAATGAGATAGGCTTGCTTGACAGTTTGATCGAAAGTCCTGGTTTTGAACTGCTGTCTGTAACCGGAAGTATGTCATTAAAAGATAAGCTATTGTTTAAATACTCTATGATTAGTAGTGGTAAAAATAAGGGAGCTAGCTCTTGGGATTCGCTAAAAGCCGGTATTAATCAAGGATTTGGGGTTTTTGAAAAAGACACTGGGAAATTTGTTGGTGTCTTGAGGTATCGTTACAACAAGTTGGAAGATCGAATCTCGATGGGTCGAATGATTATGCATGAGAACAGAAGACGAGGTTTTGCTGGCGAATTGGATATGCCCGCGATGAACTTCTTGTATGGTGCTTACGGTAAGAATAAATTTTCTGTTTATGTTCTTGATAACAATGTGGCTTCAAAAAGTAGGGTTGAAAAAAAATCTCCATTTAAATTTGTAGAAACTTATATGGTGGGCGAGCAGGAAGTTCTGCTGAATCGATACGACTACACGCTTAAGGTGGGGGAATGATTCTGAACTTTTTTAAAACAAAGTGTATTTCTATTCTGTTTATATCTTTTTCCTCAATGAGTTTTAGTTCGTCTTCTGTTCTGGCGGACTCCTGTCGACATGTTTTTGTGCGACCTGCAATTGTATTTGAGACACCATCATTAATTCTTCGTCAATTAAATCAATCGGAAGCTCATCTGGTGGAATCATTGAAGGATCAACCAGGATTCGCACTCTTTTCTTCAATTCGAAGTTCATCGCGAAATGATCAAGAACGATTTGTTAGCGCCTTCACAATGACATCAACTATAGGATCTGCTGGTGGGATAAACACATTCAAAAGTGGTGTTCCATTGGGACTGGGGGTATTTGATAAAGCCACTGGGGAGTTTGCTGGAGTCTTTAGACTTCGTCTTATTGTTGAAGAGGAAAGAGTTTCACTTTCAAGAATGATTGTCCCAAAGTTTCGAAATCGAGGATTCGCCAGTGAGTTAGATGCTCCAGCGATGAACTTTGTTCGTAGTACTTTTGGGATAACTAAGTTCAGCCGATATGCACTTGTTGAGAATGTTCCTTCCAATCGGAATATCCAGGAGAAGTCACCCTTTGAGTTTGTTGAAACTCTTGGCGAGGGTCTCGGTGACGCCGTAAACCGGTACGATTACGACTTGCCATAAAAAAACCCGAGCACAATAGGCTCGGGTTAAATCTACATAAAATGACTCGGTACGGCTCCAAAAGGTGCCTGGCACCTTTTTTTTACTTCGCTTCTTCAGCTTTTTGCTTTTGGTATTCCTTGACCAACTCTTCTTGAACGTTGCGAGGACAAGCGTTGTAACGAGAAAATTCCATAGTGAACTCACCTTTACCTTGAGTGGCAGAGCGAAGATCACCTGAGTATCCAAACATCTCAGAAAGAGGAACTTCAGCGTTAACAGTTACGAAACCTTCTTGAGTGGTAGTACCTGAGATGATTCCACGACGCTGGTTGATCTGTCCCATAACGTTACCTTGGAATTCTTCGGGAGCTGAAACTTCCAATGCCATAAGAGGCTCAAGAGCTGTTGGGCTGGCTTTTTCGTATGCTTGTCTAAAGGCAGCAATAGCACAAATTCTAAACGCCATCTCACTAGAATCCACATCATGGTAGGCACCATCTTCCAGATCCATTTGAACCCCGACAATAGGAGCTCCAATAAGTGTCCCTTTGGACATAGCTTCTTGGAAACCTTTATCCACAGCAGGGATGTATTCTTTTGGAATCCGTCCACCAACAATTTTGTTGTTGAACTTGTAGTTCTTATCTTCGTCGTCTTCAGTGGCAGTGAATGGTGTCATTGTACCCACTGCTTTCGCAAATTGACCAGAACCACCGGTTTGTTTCTTGTGTGTGTAATCATAAGGAGCAGCGGCACCAATCGTTTCACGATAGGCCACCTGTGGCGCGCCCGCTTGAACTTCCACACCAAATTCACGAGCCATACGTTCAATGTAAACTTCCAAGTGCAGCTCACCCATACCAGAGATGATGGTTTCATTGGACTCTTCGTCTCTGTGAACACGGAAGGTAGGATCTTCTTTGCGGAACTTTTGCAGAGCTTTTGAAAAGTTAGCCGCTTTGGCCTTTTCTTTCGGCTCAACCGCTAGGGAGATCACAGCCTCAGGAACAAACATAGAAGTCATAGCGATTTCTACGGATCCATCTGTAAAAGTATCACCAGAAGCACAGTCTACACCAAATAAGGCAACAATATCACCGGCTTTAGCGACTTCCACATCTTCCATATCATCCGAGTGCATATACACTAGGCGAGGTACTTTTACCTTTTTCTTGTCTGACATGTTGTGAATAAACTCACCCTTTTTCATAGATCCTTGATAGATCCGGAAATAAGTGAGCTGACCATATCGACCTTCTTCCAATTTAAACGCTAGAGCAACAAGAGGTAGATCGGGATCTGTTTTCATCATGATCTTTTCTTCGTTTTTAGCTAGGTCTAAACCTTCGTTAGCAATCTCTTTTGGATTAGGAAGGTAGTATTGAACCGCATCAAGAAGCTGCTGAACACCCTTGTTTTTATAGGCAGATCCACAGAAAACAGGAGTCAAATCCATGCTTAAGCAACCTTTACGGATAGCTTGTTTGATTTCTTCTTCTTCAGGAGTTTCTTCCATTAAGAATTTTTCACCAACGACATCATCGAAATCGGCGGCTTTAGCGATAAGCTCAGCGCGGTACTTTTGACATTCTTCTAACATGTCGGCAGGCACATCTTTAATTTCGATGTTCTCACCATTGTCACCAGAGTAATACCAAGCTTTCATAGTTACTAGGTCTACGCAACCTTCGAGCTTGTCTTCCAAGCCGATCGGTACTTGCATCATTACAGTGTTGTGATGAAGCTTTTCCTCAAGCATACCAGCCACACGGAAAGGGTTCGCTCCAGAGCGATCTAATTTGTTAACAAAAGCAATACGAGGCACGTTGTAGCGCTTCATCTGACGATCCACAGTGATGGACTGTGATTGCACACCAGCAACACCACAAAGAACTAGAACCGCACCATCGAGAACGCGTAGGGCTCGTTCCACCTCAATAGTAAAGTCAACGTGTCCGGGAGTATCAATGATATTGATCGTAGTGTCTTTCCAAGTCACGTTAGTGGCGGCTGATTGAATGGTGATTCCACGCTCACGCTCGAGTTCCATGGAGTCCATCTTCGCGCCTACGCCGTCTTTTCCGCGTACATCATGGATAGCGTGAATACGCCCAGTGTAGAACAAAATACGTTCTGTTAGAGTTGTTTTACCGGAGTCAATGTGAGCAGAGATTCCGATATTTCGTACCTTATCGAGGTCCCATTCTTTAGCCATTTTTCAGCTTCCTCTCGTATCTGATTTTAGGATTTAATTTAACAAATATAACAAGGGTTTATATTGCATATAGCGCCTGTTAATGAAGCCAAATATGTAACATGATTCGGGGCGTAATTACAAGGGGCACTAAAGAAATCAACGGTCTGAGGAAGGCCCATGGGGTAAGAGGGTGTAATTCTCTCGGTGAACTCAAAGAAAAAAAGCTAAAAACTTAAATATATTAACTATTTATTGTTTTGTACGATGGGAATTAAGATGGATATTTCCGTCCATTCCCCTTCCACAGAATCGATACTAAAATAGCCGCCCATTTTCTCGATGATCTCCTTGGTGCTGCGAAGGCCATAGCCTCCATTTTTTTTATTGGAATGGCTTCCCAAAAGCACCCGATTTAATGTTTGAGAGTCCATTCCGTCCCCATTATCCTTTAAAGAGTAATGGAGATAATCGCCATGGTTGGAGAACTTTAAGTCGACATGAGTGGCGTTGGCCGCTTTTGCATTAGTGATCATGTTCTCATCAGCACGAAATGTCTTTCCTTCATCGAAAAGGATGCATTGATTCTGCGAAAAAGAATCGATCTTTAAGGTGTGAGTTATGTCCACTCGACGGCAGATCTCCTTATATCGATCTTCGAAAGTAGATGAAGCTTGATTGAATGGTATTAGTCCTTCCATGGGATCGATTTTGGAGGATTGTCGCATTATACGCGCTGAATCCCTGCCTAACTCACTGGCTCTTGCAAACGCATTTTCAGATCTACTGATGGCGTGGTCTGAAGATGCCTGAGGGTTATCTTTGAGGAATTTTTGCAACGCTAAATAACCCACCGAAATTTGGTTGTTTATATCGTGGAGAATGGAGTAGAGCTTGTGTTCCCGGTCTGTGAAGTTCATGGTGCGATATTGGATAATTATTTGAGATCCGTCAACTATTTGCGTTTCAAACGAATGTTTTATAAATTTCTTGTTCCCTGGGATCGATAGGACTATCTCATTGCGATGTGGATTAAATGTCGGTAATTTTATGAATTAAAAGAGGAAAATTGATTGACCCAAAATCTCCATGAAATTTTACATCAGCAATTTGGATTAAAAAGTTTTAGGGGTCCCCAAGAGCAAATTATAAGAACAGTGCTTTCCCAAAAAAGTGCTTTGGTCGTAATGCCAACGGGGATGGGGAAAAGTCTGACCTATCAGCTGCCCAGCATTATGTTGCCTGGGATGACTCTCGTTATTTCACCGTTGATTGCTCTCATGAAGGATCAAGTGGATGCGGCACAAAAAAAGGGCCTCAATGCGGCTTTCATTAACTCGTCCTTAAGTGGTGGGCAAAAGAGAGAAGCCTATGCTCGATTGAGTAAAGGGAAGATTAAACTTCTTTATGTCACTCCCGAGCGATTTCGACTTGCTGAATTTCGAGAAGCACTTTCTAAGAATACCGTCAGTCTATTAGCTATTGATGAAGCCCATTGTATTAGTGAATGGGGACATGATTTCCGGCCGGATTACACTCGAGTGGGCGAGTTTCGTGAACTTATGGGAAACCCGACCACCTTAGCCGTTACCGCTACAGCAACGCCAGAAGTACAGGAAGATATAATAAAGCAACTCCATCTGCCTAAAGAGGACGTAAAACCATTTATCTTTGGGTTTGAACGGGAGAATCTTGAACTGGATCAAATGGATATCTATGGAATAGATCAGAAGATTCAAGCGGCTGTCATGTTGCTCAACCAAACGCCGGGATCGGCCATTATTTATTTCTCTCTGATAGACACTCTAAAAAAATTCTCTAGAGGGTTGGATCAGTTGAATATGGAACATTTGGTATATCATGGGCAATTGCCCGATCGTTACCGAAAACAAAATCAAGAAGACTTTATTTCAGACAAGAGTTCACTCATTCTAGCCACTCCTGCTTTTGGCCTTGGGGTGGATAAGCCCAATATTCGTCAGGTCATTCATGCGGAAATTCCAGGAAGCGTTGAAGCCTATTACCAAGAAGTGGGGCGCGCAGGGCGAGATGGTGAAAAGTCGATTTGTACTTTGTTGTATGATCAAGACGATGTCAGTATTCAGATGGATTTTATAAAGTGGGCTAATCCGGATCCGGGATTCATAAAGCATGTTTATAATCTTCTCGAAGACTATCAAGAGCGGGTTTGGCATGAAGGCTTGGATTTTTTAAGGGAAAAGATGAATTTCTATAACCGTCGGGATTTTAGAGTGGAAACCACAGTGAATCTTTTAGAAAGATGGGACTGTATCACTCGCCCAAAACATAAGCCTCAAGAAATCATCACAGTTATGCCGCCGCCAGAGGAATTTTTAAATCAACAGATATATGACAAGAGATTAAAACGCCAGAATGAAAAACTTCTGACATTGGTGAATTACGCTCAGCTAGAAGATGATGCTTCACGGAAGCAGTTTATTTACGACTATTTTGGAGTGTTTGAAAAGGAGCTTCCATGAAACTTATAATAGGAATTTTGTTTTTTAGCTTGATGTCATCTAAGGCAATGGCTCTTTCCGTTGAGGTCAAGCATTCGGAAGCCTCGTCTTATTTACACTTTTTATTTTCCGGATTAAAGGAACCATTTACATCCAGAACCATGCAGGAGTTGGCTGAGAAAGTAGCCGGCAAAGCGTTTCGATCCAAAAAGTTGAAAATTGATGTTGAGGTGTTTCAATCGTTTTTGAGGCATGGATACAACTTTGATGATGAAGTTCAAAATAGGCCAGAAGGGTTTTGGGCGGAAGACGCTTTTTTAATCCTAGCAGTAAACTCGGATTCCATGGAAGACTTTGAGAAGCAACTTTCGATATTGATGCCCTACAGGGGAATTTCGGCTTACTATCGAGTGAAAAAAGTCATTTACCCTATTTTTAAAAAAACTGTTTGGGACGTGAGTCTTAAAAATCATCCACAGCAGATTGCGGAAACTCTTAAGTTTATGGAAACTTCGCAGTTTTCCGATTGGTTGAAGAAGGCAAAAGCCTTTTATGGGTCGGAGTATCCGGAAGAGGTGTCTTTTAAAGTTGGGCTTATTCCTATTCCAGATAAAGGGTTAAAGTCAGGACATACCTTGGCCACTAATTTACGAGATATCCAGATTGTACCCTATTTGGAATCTCGAGGATTGAAGCGTAACTTGGATGTGATCTTTCATGAGTTTTGTCATGCTCTTTACGAGGGGCAATCTAAAGACAAAATGAAAGAGATTGATCAGTTTTATCTGACCAGCACTCATTCACATGCTTTGTTTGTGTATCGCTATTTGAATGAAGCACTGGCTACAGCTTGGGGTAATGGATGGTACCGAGAAAAACTCGATGGAAAGTTGAACCCTAGGAGCTGGTATTCGGTGGACTATGTAGATAAGTTGGGGCGAGCCTTCTTACCACTGATTAAAAAGTATGTTGGCGATGGTAGGGCCATGGACAAAGCTTTCTATCGAGAAACTTTGAATATTGCCAAAAAGACTTTTCCAAATGGGCCAAAAGAAATAGGACCTCAGTTCATGGCAGTCCAGCTTTTAATAGATCATAAAGTGGGTAGTTCCAGGCCATTTAAGTCCGTTCTAAAAAGAAATTTTCGAATTCAATCGTGGAATGCCATGGCACCCATACGTGATAGGGATATAGAGGAAACAAAAGCAAATCCTTTGAAAACGGCGATCGTGATATCATCCGATTGGAAAAATGCAGAGTCTACAATTTCTAAGCTGTATCAAGGAAACAAAATTTTATCTAAAGAGTCAAAAGATCAAGAATTTTGGGCGATTTATCCTAGAGATAGTGGGTATTTGTTTTGGATAAATACCCAAGACAAGAAGAGTTTTGAAAAGCTAATGAGAGCCTTTAAAAAATTGAAGTCACTCCCAAATAATCCAAAGTTGATAAAGTTATAATAGGAGCGAATGGTGTTCGGGTATTGTGCTGAAAATCGCCAGATCTTCCCAAATCCCAACTCGGAATGCCTTTTTCAAGGTGTGCTTGCTGTAAGCCATACCTGTAGTCCGGAGATGTTATTTGAAGCCTACAGTTTTGGAATCTTCCCGTGGCCGCAACAGGAGGGAGAGGTGCTTTGGTTCTGCCCCGATGAAAGGGGAGTGTTATTTTTTGATAAACTTCATATTCCTCAACGGCTTCGTCGGTCTTTGAAAAGTAAAACTTGGTCATTTACTGTGAATCAGGCTTTTGATCAGGTCATTGATGAGTGTGCAAAAATCCCCCGTAAGCATGAGTCCGGTACTTGGATCACCTCGGAACTTTTGGATGCCTATAAAGCCTTTCATAAAATGGGGTATGCCCATAGTGTTGAGTGCTGGCAAGAGGGCCGATTGGTTGGGGGGATATACGGAGTTTCTGTGGGTGGGGTTTTTAGTGGTGAAAGTATGTTTTTTAAAGAGACCGATGCTTCTAAAGCCTGTTTTTTACATCTAATTGAAAAATTGCGAGAAAACGGTGTTGAGTGGCTAGATATACAAATGGTCACACCCATAACCGAGAGCTTTGGTGGCGAAAGTATTTCTCGCAACGATTTTTTAAAACTCGTTGCGGAGACTCAAAAGAAGAGCATTAGTCTGACTTTTTAGTTTTTTTATTCTGTTCATTAAATGGCAATTGATTGTCAGGATTGCCTTGCATAAAATGCTGCCAGTTTAAAGATTTAAAACGCTGGCCCCAAGGCGATCCTCTCTCGGCACTGTAATTATCTGTAGGTCTCGACATCCACCAAAGAAGCCCAAAGCAGGTTATAGTGCAAGCTAAATACACAAGAGCTTGAAGGGCATAGGTTTTTGCAAATTTCAGAAAATGCGCAAGGTGGCGTTTTCTATTGTTGCTTTGCAGTTGATGAATGCGTTTGCTGATGCCTTTACTCAACTTGTCTTTTTGGGTTTCAGGCATATTTTCGAAATGAATCCCAATTATTATTTGGTCCAGAGAGGGATGTCCAAATGAAGTGCGCATCCATGTTCGGGCTTCAAATTCTTCAGTGCGAACCACACGACCGAACCAGGCAATTTTCTCTCCTCCGGGAATAGTAAATTCCATTTTGATGATTTCGCCAAGTTTTGGAGCAATGTCTCTCTCAGTGACAAACGCCACTCCAGTAGCTGAAATGTTTAGTATTTCTGTTGAGTGGGTCGGAGCAAGTCTTGGTTGAGGTTTATATAATAGAAGTCGATTGTCCTCAGGGCGCAAAACAAACCGAGTGGCTCTTGGCACAAATTTATGAAGTGTTTGATATTCTGCCATAGAATTCTATCGGTAAATACCTTTACTAAAGTAAGGGGGGTGTATTAATTTAATACGATCATTCGTACTTATTAGGGGGCAAGATGGGATATAAATTACTGGCTGATCGATTTAAGAAAATTGATTCAATAGAACATCTGATGAGCGTAGCGCATTGGGATGAAGCTACTATGATGCCTGACGGTGGCGCTGAATCTCGTGGACAGGCCATGGCACAAGTGGGAGTGCTGGCCCACGAACTCATTACAGATCCCAATGTTGGCGAGTGGATCGAAAAGGCTAAGGCCGAAAACTTGAGTGAATGGGAATCTTCTAATTTAAGAGAGATTGAGTCCCAGTGGAGGCATAAAACTAGTATCCCCTCTGATCTTGTGGAAGCAACGGCGGTCGCTCGTGCAAAGTGTGGTCATGCATGGCGTAGCTTGAGGCCGGCCAATGATTGGGAAGGATTTCTCCCTCTTTTTGAGCCCCTAATATCTCTTGTAAGACAGCAGGCTCAAGCATTGGGGGACGGATTAGGATGTGACCCCTACGATGCCTTGATCGATCAGTTTGAGCCCGGGCAAACGCAAAGTTCAATTGCTGCCACCTTTGCTCAGTTAAAAGAACAGTTACCAGTCATCATTGAAGCTGCTGTTGAAAAGTCGGGTAGAGTCAGTTTACCAAAAGGACCCTTTCCTAAGGAGCTTCAGAAGCAGTTGGGCGAAGTGGCTATGCGGCACCTTGGGTTTGACTTTAATCATGGCCGGTTGGATGTAAGTCACCACCCATTTTGTGGTGGAGTTCCAAAAGATGTCCGGATAACCACTCGATACGATGAAGAAAACTTTATTGAGAGTTTGATGGGAGTCATTCATGAGACGGGACATGCTCGGTACGAGCAAAATCTCCCAGATGAGTGGTTGGATCAGCCGGTGGGGAAGGCCCGTGGGATGGGAGTACACGAAGGGCAGAGCTTACTATTTGAAAATATGGTGGGGCATAGTCCGGAATTTCTTTCCTTTTTAGCTCCTAAGATGGCTGATACCTTTGGAAGCAGTAGTGAATTTGATTGGTCTGCCGGATCACTCACCCCAATCGTAAATCGGGTGGAAAAGAGTTTTATAAGAACTTCGGCAGATGAGGTCACCTACCCAATGCACGTGATCTTACGTTTTGAGCTCGAGCAGCAAATCATTTCAGGATCTCTTGAAGTTCGGGATATCCCCGAAGCTTGGGATAGCAAGATGCAAGCGTACTTGGGTCTGTCAACGAAGGGTGACTTTAGAAACGGATGTATGCAAGATGTCCATTGGCCAGAGGGGGCATTTGGCTACTTTCCTAGCTATACATTGGGAGCCATGACGGCAGCACAATTGTACGAGAAGGCTCTGTTAGATCATCCGGAAATACCAGAGAAATTGTCTCAGGGTGATACGAGTCTGTTGAATACATGGTTGAGAGAAAATGTATGGTCTAAGGGGAGTTTTTACACAGTTGACGAATTGATGACAGTGGCTACTGGAGCAAAATTGAGCTCTCGGCCCTTTATCGATCATCTGAAGTCCAGATACCTTTAGGTACGAATTCTGCATTCTTTTTCTAGTTGTGTAGGAATTGGGAGTGGAATGTTGGCAAGGTCAAATATGAGAGCTGTGATCTATTCGGGAGGCCGTCTGAAGGCCAACCACAGGCTGCATCAGGCGCTATCAGATCTTGTTGGTCCTAAGCCCCGAAAAAGCTTTACCTATATTCCCTTTATGAGTGAGGAGTCGGAGTATTACTATCGTCGTAGTGTGAGGCGCTACCGACCTTTTGGGTTTACCGACTTTCACTGCCTTCGCGTGGATCAACCTACCATTCCGGAGGCGGATATTCAGAAAGCCATAAACTCTGATGTGATCTATTTGGCGGGTGGAAACACCTTCTACTTTCTGAAGCATCTGAGGAAAAGTGGCATGCTTTCTCTCCTAAAGCAATATGCTCAAGCCGGTGGAATCCTTGCTGGATTGAGTGCTGGTGGAATTTTAATGACGCCAAATATTGAATTGGCTGGATATCCCAGTTTCGATTGTGATGAAAACGAAGTGGGCTTGAAGCGTTTAGGTTCTTTAGGTCTGGTGGATTTTGAATTCTTTCCCCATTATAGAAACTATTCTCGTCTCAATGGAGCCTTAAAGAGATATTCCACTCGAACCGGTCGCCCTATCGTTGCGAGTGAAGATGGTGGCGGATTAGTTATCAATGGGGATCAGAAAACCTTTGTGGGAAGAAATATCCTGTTTATAAATGGGCAACAGTTAAAACTTTAGCTCAACATAGTGAACTTCACATATTTTAAATACTCCTTCCATAGTTTTAAATAATGGCTCTTTAATTTCTTAAAATAACGTTAAAATTTCCTCATAATTCACGACTTCTTATTCATAAATGACTCACATATTCCGATAAATATCAGGTGCTGGTGAATAGGATTTGGGGAATGTTATGAATGCGTCTCGTTTAAAGCAAACATTTAAAAGAAGATACTTTCTAGCTCTTGGAGCTATATTTGTTCTTGTGACCTTAGCGCAAGGTTATGTGCAATACGAGTTGTCTCGATTGGAGTCTGACTCGGGGATCATTAACTTGGCTGGACGTCAAAGGATGCTGTCTCAGAAAATCACGAAGCTTTACTTCTTGTTAAAGTATTCACCAGAGCGCAATGACCAATACATTCTAGAGATGGGGAAAGCTAAAAATGAATTTAATACGGCTCATGCGAGACTTTTTGATGATTCAAAAAGAGATTCTATGTCACAACTCAATAGTTCTGAAATTTTGGAGAAAGTGCCCGAGTTAGAAGCCGCTTATAGAAAGCTGGATAGGATAACGAGTTGTTACAATATGGAGGAATGTGAAACGACCTCTTCTCAGCAAGTGAATTTAGCATCGAACGAGTTTCTAGGCAGAATGCACGAGATAGTGAATCTCTATGAAGCCGAGTCGAGAAGAAACGCAGAAATTATGAGTGTGGCCGAATGGATACTATATTTCGTAGCTATTTTTGTACTTGTTCTGGAGGCTAAGTTTATCTTCTCTCCCATGACACGAAAAATTGAAGAGTATTTTAATTCAGCAATTCATGAGAAAGAAATCAATGCAAAGAATGAAGGATTTGTATTGGCGGGACGTGTGAACTCTGCAATCACTCATGAATTGCAAAACAGTATCATGGCAATGAGAGGTTATAGTCGTTCTCTCGTGAGGAAGTCGAAAGAATCAGTTGTGGTTGAAAAGGCTCAGAGAATCATGGAGCTGGCTGAGAAATGCCAAACAACCATAGATAATGTAAGGAAAGTGGTGCGTGGTGATGCTTTAAACTACGAAGAAGTTGAAGCAAAGACCTTAGTGAATCGATTTGAAGAGTTTGCCATTGAATACAGTTCCAGTGATGTGGATTTTACCCTTTCGGATAGAGTTGAAGGAGTCCTTTACTGTAATTCAGCAGCAATACAGCAGGTTTTTGAGAACTTATTTAGAAATGCATGTCAGGCTATCTCTGATCAAAGAGATAAATGGATCAATGCAGAGTTTACTGCCAATGAATCCTTTTTCACATTAACTTTGACCGATTGTGGAAGAGGCATTCCAAAAGATATACAAGATCGTTTGTTTGAACCTCTGTTTACGACAAAAGGGGAACAGGATGGAACTGGTTTGGGACTAGATATTTGCAAAGGCATCATTGAGAAAGATCATGGCGGCAAAATATTTTACAACCCAGAATCAGAAAACACACAGTTTGTAGTTCATATTCCCGTAAAAGAAAATTTAAATTTAAAATCTGCTTAAGAGAAGGTTATGAAGTTAGTAGTCGATACTAAAAATGAAATAGATCGAATTGAAGAGTTTGAGACCTATCTCTCATTTAAGCCGGACACAATAAAAAAGTGCGGCGGAATGGTTCAATTGGCTTCTGATATATGTGGCACATCTATGGCTGCATTAGCTTTTGTTGGAAAGGACAAAGTAAAGCTAGAAGCCACCATTGGTTTGCAGGACGTGGAAATTCCTCGTCAAGCTCTGTTTGCTGAGCAAGAATTTTCCGAAAGTGAATATATTGAAGTCGAAGATGTTTCAACTGACTCTCGATTTGCCAATGCATCTTTCCTAGCATTGGGCCGTGATATCCATTTTTTTGCGGCAGTACCCTTAGATTCTGAAGATGGTCATAGAATTGGATTTCTTTGTTTGTGGGATGATAAGCCTAAAAAACTTTCCTCCAAGGAGAAGCAGGGTTTAATGGTTCTTGGCGAGCAAGTGATGGCTCAACTAGATTTGTCTCGTCAGCTTATGAAATTGTCGCATTACCAGGAGGAAATAGATCAGCAAGAGGTGACTATTTCGAAATTGCAAAAGCAATTGGTAAGAACTTTAAAGTTTTCCAGTATGGGGCAAATGGCCGGTGGGATAGCACATGAAATTAATAACCCGTTGGCAATTATTAAAGGCTTAATGTTTAGATTAAAGATGGCAGCTAAAAAGGGACGTCTTGAAGAGGGCTATGTCAGCGATCTGGCCAAGCATTGCGAAGAAGGGATTGATCGTATTTCCAATATCATTAAATCGCTGGTGAGCTACACGCACACAGGTGGTGCGCTTGCAGTTAAGCCATTTGACATGGCGGAGTTGGTTCATAACCAATTAGCGATATATAAAGATAAACCTAAAAGTAGAAATATAAAATTTATTGAGGATTTACCTGAAAAATTGGAAGTGAATGCTAGTAAGGTTCAACTAGGGCAAGCGCTCATTGGGATCATAGACAATGCCATTGACGCTGTTGAGGGTGTGGATGATCCAACGATAAAAGTGATTTTGAAGTCGCAGGATGAGGAAAATGTTGAGGTTGCTATCATAGATAATGGGTGCGGTGTACTTGAAGAGCATTTACACAAGGTGACGGCACCCTTTTTTACTACAAAGGAAAGTGCGAGTGCGACTGGGATGGGGCTGACCCTAGCCTGCAGTGGAGTGGCTGGTAATAAAGGTGGACTGTTCTTAACCAACAATGCTGACGAAAAAGGTGTGACAGTAAAGCTTCAGTTTCCAGCTGATGTTTCCAAGATTGAGCAAGCTTCCTAAGTTTTCCCTATAAAGAGAGGGAAGAGCCATCATCGAATCTCAAGTGTTCATCCTCTATGGCTTGATCCTTAATTCGTTTCAATTCAAATTGATAGTTTTGAGGGTTTATCCATGGCCAGTGTTCCCCTTGCTTGGGAAAGCGGTGAATATCCCGTTGAATATAATTGGAACTAAAGTTTTCAATAAAAGGACGCAACTTCATTTTCCTTTCCGAGGGACTTATGTGAGGTGTACAAGCTAAAAGGTTATTCTCTTTCATGTGATAAATTAGTCTTGCTACCCAGTCAGCGATTAGGTCAACTCTAAGGGTCCAGCTGGAATTGATGTATCCAAATGTATGGATGAAGTTTGGAATGTCTGAATACATCATACCCTTGTAAGTTATATGATCTGCCAGATTCAGTGGTTGTCCGTCTTTGGTGAGTTTGAGTTCGTCCATTACCGATAGTTTTAGGCCAGTTGCAAAAACAACAGCGTCTGGGCTAATTTTTTTACCAGAGTTAAGATTTATACTTTCTTCTGAAAATGAATCAATTTGATCAGTAATAATGTAAGCCTTTTTCGAATTTATGGCTGCAAAAAGATCTCCGTCAGGGATGAGGCAGAGCCTTTGATCCCACGGATTATAGTAAGGCGCAAAATGCTTAAGGTTCTGATCAAGATCTTTTAGGTTTGATTTCACAAGCCTGGTAAGTGTCCAGCGTAGAAGTGTGGGGAACCTCTGACAGAGTTTATACATCCAATAAGTGAGAAATATATTTTTTTTCTTTATCCATCTCTGTGCGGTTTGGTTTGGAAGAAGTTTAGTGAGTAGCTCTGCAACAGGATCACTGGATGGCAAAGAGATCACATATGAAGGTGACCGTTGTAGCATAGTGACCTTTTTTGCTTTTTTAGAAAGTGCTGGAACTAGAGTCATTGCTGTGGCTCCACTGCCTATGACTGTAATCTCTTTATTGGTTTCGTCAAAATCAACGGGCCATTGTTGGGCATGAAATAGAGGTGATTTAAATTTTTCTATACCTGGTATTTCGGGTACAAAAGGGGAATCATATTTGTAATAGCCACCGCAGTAGTCTAGGCATTGTGTGTAGTATTTGGAGTAGCCAGAAGGAGTTTTAACAATGAGTTCCCATGATTTATTATGGGTACTCCAATGAGCTTCGATAAGTTTGTGATTATAACGAATGAGTGAGTCAATTTTATAGTCTTTTGCCACTTCATTTATGTAATCTAATATTCGCTTTCCAGAGGCGACAAAATCAGTCTCTCTCCAGGGTCTAAAATCATAACTCATGGTGGACATATCGCTGTCGGACCGTATACCTGGATATCTAAACAGGTCCCAAGTTCCGCCGAGCTGACTGCGGCTTTCTAAAATCAGGACTCGGCTTTCTGGTAGTTTATTTTTAACATGAACAGCTGTTCCAATTCCTGAAAGTCCAGCTCCAACAATAACTAAATCGAATTGTTTCATTTTGTTCCTACCTCATTGGCCAAGTCTAAACGATTTTATGGTTCCATTAATGGTTATAAATGTCTATTCTCTTTAAAGAGGTAAAAGATGAATGTGTTGGCTATAGGGGCTCACCCCGATGACGTTGAAATAGGCTGCGGAGGAACGCTAGCAAAGTATGTCAAAGAAGGGCATAGCGTGTCGGCTCTTGTGGTGACGAGTGGAAATGCGGGCTCTAATTCAATGGGTAAGTCAGAGTTGGCCGAAATTCGACAAAATGAAGCCTCATCAGCGGCGCAGGTAATAGGGTTGAGTTCTATTGAGTTTTTAGAGTTAGAGGACGGGTTAACCGCTTTTACAAAAAATGATAAAATCGAAGTGATTAATGTTATTCGTAAATTAAAGCCCCAAATTATTTTTACTCATTCCAGTTCCGATCATTTTCCAGATCATAAATTGGTTTACGAACTGTCTATGGGTGCAATAAGAATAGCCGCTGGGCCATGGTATCAAGAGGCAGTAGGAGATCCCCATAAGGTGGAGGCCATTTATGGGTATGAGGTTTGGCATCCTCTCAACGATTGGCAGTTGTCCGTTGACGTCACTCCATTTTTTGAGACAAAAGTGAGAGCATTACAGTGCCACAAGTCTCAACTGCAGGATATGGACTATGTAAAAGCCGTTCGCGGATTAGCATCCTATCGAGCGGCTATGCAAGGGGCTGGAGAATATGCTGAAGTCTTCGAAGTCTTAAGGACACCTGCTCTAGCTTAGTCAAGGCAGAGCAGGGTTTTGATCTATTCATTATTCGTTAAAAACTTCAATGTCTTGAGATTTGAATCCATCAGCTTTATCTCTGCGCACATCGTACCTGTTGAGGTCTAAAAGGCCGGCATTAATGGGTTCGGCAGCAATGAATGCATCAGAAAGAGCGTCAAAATTATCCCAAAATTTCTCACTTGTTCTTAAGTTTCCAAATTGACTTAGAAGAATCTCGTAGCTTTCTGAAGTATGAACACTAACCAGATTTTTCAAAAATTCCTGAGCTCTGTCCAACGGAATGTTGAAGATCATATTTGGGTAGCTGCCAAGAATCCCTTTATAGGCAATCAGGCTATCTCTTTGCTTCCATCTTCGGTCACCCTCGGTGGAAATGAGCAGCACATTGTAATGTTCTTTATTTCTTACCAAGCTATAAAGCTGTCCACCGATGAGAAGGTGAGTGATATTGGGCATAAAAGTGACCCAGGGATTGTTGACAGCATAGCGGCCAGTCACTTTGGAAAGCTCTTTTTCAAAGTCAGCTAGAGATTCGATCGAACCAATGTGCAGCTCAAGAACGCTCTCCGAACGATATCCAGGATTTAAAGTCTGAGTGGTTGGGAATACATCTGAGTCAACATGTTGTAATCGGTTCTGATAAACCCCTTTTAGAAAATCAGCAATGTGGAGTCCTATTTCAGCTCTTTTTGAAGGCGCTGGTAGATCTCCAGAAACCCCAAGATCATTTTCGTTCGATGTCAATTGGGTGAGTAAAGACTGCCTTTCCTCGATCGAAAGATTTCCATAGGCTGACCTTTTTCTATCCGCAAAAGCAGGGACTGGGAAGGCATCCGAAAGCCGATCATAGGAACTTCCATTTCTTTCGCCATAAAGAAGAAGGGATTCAATACGGCCTACGCCTATTTTTCCCTCTTCCGGGCTGGTGGAGTACCAGAATTTACGGATGTCTTCTCTGATATTTGGTGGCATAAACAGTAGGGTTCCCTCTTCTGAATCCTGTCTGAGTGAATTCATATAGCTCCGCGTGAAAAGTTGGTGAGCTAAATCTGAGAACACATCATAACCAGCTACAAGACTATAGTAGAATCTCTCCAGGTCTAAATAGCCCATCACGTACATAGTTTTTGCCAAAGGACCAACATGTCCATTTACAACAGTTGCAGAATCGTAGTGCCTGAAAATGGTTTGTGCGGCATCTGGATTCTTTGGCCTAAATGTCCCTGAGTCTCCATTCCAAACATCTTCAACTCCAAAGGCTTGGTTTCCATTTTGCGCAAAATAAGTTTCAAAATGTTTCCAGGTCTTCTCGTGAACAGCCTTCCTTTTTCGAAGAAGAAACTTCACCCGAACGAGACCAGAAATTACTCCTGAGTCGGAACCAAAAGCAGCGGGCAAGGCCAGCTCTTCAATAATATCGTCTTCATAATCGGGACTATTTACCAAAAGGTCCGAATCTGGGTCGATGAAAAGGGTGAAAAACTGCTCGTCAATGGAGTCGACGGCAGTATTACCTTTGCAAACAGGTCCTCTGATAAATGTCCGCACAAAGAATGTGGCATCATCCAATAGAAACTGATATCGAGCTTTAGCTGGAATGGATTGGAAGGTTAAAAATGGATTAGAGGCATAGTTGTCTTTTCTTGAATTATAACCCATTGCTTTAAAAGCACGTACACCGAATTGAGTGGCCGGATACATACCTTTTTTCCATTTATGCTTCGGATCTTTCACTTCCCATGGCTGGCTATAGAAAAGTTCATTATAGCGATCCAGGCGCTTAGGGTTCATCAAATAAGTGATATGTGTCTTGTGAACAATGGTGGAATCAATTCTGCGGAAACAGTATTTTACATTCTTCTCTTTGACTCCTTCAGGTAGTTGCCAAGGTTTTCGAGTTGCGATGACTTCCGCATCGGCATCACAAGATCCTACCTTTCGAATCATTTCGTAGAAATCACGACGCTGAGCTAGGGGCAAATTGGTTCTATAGTCCGCTTCGTCTTCACTAAAATAGAGATGTGCTAAAAATAAATGTTCGTAGATATAGCGGTTTACGAGGCGTCTTTTTGATTTCTTGATATCGGAAGGGCCATTAAAATACTGTTCTAAAGCTGACAGAACCTCTTTATCGCTCGGGCCGCCGGCGGTGGCGGAAGATTGTACCGGTTTTATCGATTCCGGTCCCTGAGAGCCTTGGGCTACCCAGATTTTTAGCGTTCTTACTTGTTCATCGTCGAGAGCTGGTAAGCCATAGGGCATCCCCGAAGGTTGCCCTTCCGCTAACCGATCAATTAGATGGCGGTTTAAATCCTGCGGAGTGGTCGGGCATACTCTGCTTTTTTCAGCTTGGAAAGAATCATACAGATCTGCTCCCTGATCATTAAGGGGCCCGGGGTTTTCTCTTCTGTTATCGACGAGTTTCACTATAAAGCTATTTTCAAGACGATCTACAGGTGAGTCCGTTTTCTCATCATATATAGGGGTGAACTGCTTATCTTCCCCGAATGCATGGGCTTTGTGCCAGCCAGAGCCAAAGGCATCGAAGCCCAAGCGAGTGGGTTCTATGGATTTTCTTCTCTTGGTATCATAGACAATATGATCTTGAATCAGACCTCGTTGCAGGCCTTCATAGGAGGTGAGTTTGAGTTGGCAGGGGGCGTTGTAACATCCGTGGCAAACGGCACACCTGCGATCGAGAAGTGGTTTGACCTGCTCCGTAAATCGAATGTTCTCGGGCAGGACTATTTCGTCAATGGGATTCGCCAATGAAATGGCGTTTAGGCCAAAAAGCATTGCGAAGATTAAAAGGGATCGCATATATCGCTCCTTCGATGGGTGAACTAAGAATTTTGAACAAATATATCAAATACAAATGGTTGAAATGATATTTGTGTAAAAATTCATTAGTTCTAGCTCATCGAAGTGAGGACTTAGTTGGTTTAAATTACTGGTCTTTTAAGTGAGACAGTACCTTCTCAAACTTCTTACTAGAGATTTGGAAGGTTTCAACTTCAACACTGTTTTCTGTGGAGGCACTTTTTATGCCGGCTTCTACCTTTTCCTCATGTCCTTCTTCGAAGTAGGCTACAGCACTTTTTACAAAAGAATAAGGTACATTTAGGATCGCACCGATAATTGCGGGAATCTCAAGAACTACAGTACTCACTACACTCCCGACAGCTCCTGATGCTTTGTTGCCAACATTGTCCTGAGAACAAGAAGGTCCAATGGCGTTGGGATCACTACATCCACCAGTGAGAGAGGAGCCTAAAACATAACCGAGCACAGGAGGACTAATAACCATGTAGTAGGAGTCTTCCAACTCATCGTCTAGATCTACACCTTCGGCGTCATCAAAAACTCCAGAAATCATTTTGTAGGCCTCGACGACATCATTGATCGCACTTTCGTTATTGCGATAGGTGGATCCCACTGTATCCGAGTACACATTTTTATAAAACCAAGTGCTTTCTTCTTGGCCATCAACTTTGTCTACAAATCCTTCGACCAAGTGGACACCCTTAGCACAGTTGGGAACCTGAAAAATGGCACCATTTTCAAATTCAAGGTCCACCGGGTCCATAACATCGGATTTCATACACACAGTTGCTAGAACTCGGTCCTGACTTGTATTGGCAACTAGGGGGAGGAACTCCAGTTCCTGGGCTACCGGCATTTCAGCTTGAGCATTAGCCAACATGGAAAGTACTAGCGCAAAAGAGAGAGAATAAGTTTTTAGAGTCATAATTTGCCTCTTGGATTGGGGTTTAGAGGTAATATAGTCCAAATAGGTATAGTATTTCCACTACAAGGAACAAGCATGAACTTATTCTAGGGGGGATTGTAATTGCTCTTGTTTAGAGGCTAATGATCCCTATGAGTGAGTTCATTCAGATTGGCAATAACCCTTCAATATGAGGGATGAAATCTGTTTCAGTGGCATTTATATTGCTCTCTCTAGGAATAGGATTTTCTAAATAAGGAGAGTTGTGTTTCGATCGCTCTTATTGGTCGTACTGACTATTTTTTTGACGGTAAGCTGGCCTCATCTATACGGTCATGCCGAACAGTTGACGTGTATTCAGGCGGCAGAAATCTTCATCGAGAATGACTACGATTGGGCCACCACTCAAAAAGTTCTTTTCACAACTCAATTGAGCCAGGATCTACATGGTTCTACAGAAGGAGCTGTGGGAACCACATTTTTAATGGCGATCTCAGGTGAGATTTTAGAAATAGCTTTCAGTGACTGGACATTTGCTCTTCATCGATCCATGCAGCAAAGCTCAAAGCGAAAGACAATGGAGTTCCTGGATTCCAATTCTGAAAAAAATAAGGATCGGATATCAGAGGCCTATCAGTATGTGAGTAAGGTGGTTGCTATTGATAAAACCACATTTGCTGAGCATTTGCCTTTTATACATGAATACATTTGCCAGAAATTGAAAATAGAAGAGTCTCTCACTGTCGAGGGTGTTTTAGAGCTGCAACGGCTTATTAAAGAAGGGTTTGATCCCTACAGCGCAAAAATATCTCTCAATGGAGGATACTACGAAGAGTTCAGAGTTCCCATTCCGCAGGGCTGGAGTGAAGCGAAGAAGAGTATGCGACAGTATTTTATCGATCGTCATTTTTGGACCCATGAAGCATTAGCTGCACTCGAGGTGAATCAGTGAGAAGAGTAGTAATTATAATTTTACTTGTACTAGGATTTTCAGGAAAGGCTTTAGCCGATAGACAATGTTTAGAACTGTACAAGCAACAGATTGAAAATTTTGATTCCAGTGAAAGCAATTGGAAAAAAGGCCAAGCCGGTGCCATGGGTATAGGGTTGTTAGGTGGGCCTTTTGGGGCTGTAGCAGTAGGGCTGCTAGGCTCCGTATTCGGAGCGGAAAGTGTGGATAGTAAAAGAGAAAAATATAAGCCTGAAACCATTGTCGAGATATTAAATTTCTCAATAAAAACCATGTGGGAATTGTTTCCAGATGTAAATCACTTTATTCGAGTGGGATTGCCGCCCTATGACCCAACGGCTTTAGACCCCATCGAAAGTTTACCAGCCACACGCAAAATTCTTGATGACTTGTATGAGGAAGGTTTTTTCTGTCGCACTAAGCAACAGGGGGAATATAGGCCAACCAAAGATTCAGATCTGGCGCGGTATCTGTCTGAGAATAGAGAGTTATCCATTGAAATGCCGTCTTACGAAGAATTTCTTTTAGAGTTTTCACTAAGATATGCAAAAGATGTTTACTCGCTGGAGATTTCTAGGGAAGAGTTGCCAAGAAAAAAGCCTTACACCTGTTTTGATAAACAGTCAGATGAAATTAAAAATATGCTTCTCAATTATAAATGGGAAGATGAATATAGCATGGACGAAAAGACTTTTAGCCAAATTCATTACTATGGTCAAAATATCCAAGGACGAAGTTTTTCTGAAAACGATGGACGAATGAAGCGTCGACCTGATTTTTTGAGGGCTGTAATAAAAGACTATTATGTCTATGGTGAGTTTTGTTTGTATAAGGGACAGCCTGTAAAGCATAGAGATTATCTTAAACTAAGTAGAGATCAAAGGCGAAGAGTAAAGACTTTGGAGTGGGAAGACGCTTTTGAGATGGTGGCTATTTCCTATCTGCGATTGACCCATGGAGATCCTCCTGAAGAGTCGGAATTGCCTGACTTTGATTATTCCAAAGGTGAGTTCTATACGGTGGAGGAAAGTGAAGAGTTAAACTCCATTAAGGACGAGCTTGCGGAATTCTTTTCTGATTTTGAAGCCATATCAAACCCATTCGACAGGCAAATGTTAATGCTAGATGATCATAGGGCCCCTCGTGTTTTAATGCTGGACCGAAGAAAAGAAGAGTTACTTTTAGAACTTGAGCGTTTTCCAATAGATCCATTTTCTAATTCTTGTTTGAATACAGTCCCAACCCAACAGGAGGATCACTCTCGGGGATGTAGTTTTCATTTTGAATTGAATAAAGATGGACAAACAACCTACGTATCTTATCTTCTGGACTCCAATACTTACGATATTTCGGGTGAAAGAGACAATGGAATTGGCGTACCCATTTTAGGTTGGGCATTTAGAAGTGCCAAATATGAAGATCATTGTGAAGAGAAGAGAAAACAAGTAATTTCTAAGATTCCACTTTGTTTGGATGGCCCAGCCATGAAGACTCTTCCGGGTTCTCGAGATTAATAACCAGTTGGTTTTTAATTCGGTAGGGAAAGCCTCTCTTTCGCATGCGATGAAGCAGTGAATTAAGCCTTTGCTCGGCGAGCTGTACGGGAGTGTTTGCGAACAGGTAATCCATGAGGTCTACCTTTTTTCTAATTCCAGACTGAAACAGCTTAAGGAATTGTTTTTCTAAAAGAGTTTCACCTTCTTTTTCATTTTGCGTAAGTCCTGATTGACCATATTTTCGTTCTAATTGAGCCAGATTGTTCATTTGATTCTTACTAATATAGTAGTTTTTAAGGTCTTTAAATGTCTCATTGAAGGTATCCAAATCACCTTGGTTCAAAGCATTTTCCAATCTCAGATCCATTGCTACAGGATTATCTAAAATTAATTTCATAGACTCTCCGGTGGGTCGGATTATTGGTTTGTGCCCATCGAATTTTAGGAAGATGGGAAACTTCACTTTGAAATTGCCAGCGTAGGTCAGTGAAAAATAGCTCTCGGATATCGAGAACAAAAGAGTTTTCCCCTAGCGAATAAGATAGACGAGGAACAAAAGATACTATGTCCTTCTGGTCAATAATTCGACCTTGATGATTCAATACAAATGTATTTGAAAGTCCATTGTGATTCACTTCAATAGATAGCTCTTGAGAATGCCAAGTCAGTTCTACGCAGACCTTTCCGGTGGTTGTTTTAATGCATTCATCCTGTCGTTTTAGGCCAATGCCCGAACGCTTCTGAAATAGTAAAGCGATGTTCATTTTATCCAATGGAATGGGCTGACATTCCATCCCAGATCGATCCAGTGCTATGAGGTTACTTGGGTGTGCAAAATAGCTAACGGGGTTGGAATCCTCATTGCAATCAAAGCCAATGATGGAATCTCCACCGTTTGTTTTCAATCCTGGGGTTGTGATTTTGCCTTCACATTTGTCAGACGGGTCACCAGTATCTGGTCCGTCGCCACCACCACCAGTGTCGGGACCATCTCCGCCTCC
>TARA_B100000749_G_C18450156_1_pt1 | contig 80690 bp, 66 predicted proteins | sample TARA_B100000749 | Tara Oceans TARA_B100000749 (sample SAMEA2621232) | marine metagenome | biome: marine biome (ENVO:00000447); feature: mesopelagic zone (ENVO:00000213); material: "saline water (ENVO:00002010), including plankton (ENVO:xxxxxxxx)" | depth 800 m
TCGGTCACAGAGGATAGATTCCCATTTTCATTGTAGGAGTATTGCTCTTGATTGGTGCCTTGGGTGGTTAACTCAAGTTGCCCTCGCGCATTGTAGATAAAAGAAGTTGGACTGAGTGTGGACACTTGTAAACTCTCAATTTGCCCTTCTGCATTGAGGGTATAGCGGGTTTCCCGTCCCTCTGGGGTGATTGAGTGATAAGATCGATCTGCCTGAGTGTAAGTGGTGGAATAGACTCGATTGGGGTCTTCTTGCAACGTGGTCGTAGTGGTTTCACTGACAAGACTGAAAGGGTTTGCAGGATCTTCTAAAACTATGGTTTTATTTGTTTCTACAATTTGATGAATCGGAGAATTCGTTACAGTGTATTCTGAACGGGAGACGTAAGAAGCGTCTTCTCCAAACCTTGGGTCATGAGACTCGGTCGAAAGAAAAGCCTCTCCTCGTGAATTAGTCCGGTGAGTGGTGTTGTTATCCATAGGTGTGATTTCTGTTACCTCACCGAATTCATTTGTTATAACCCTTGAGTTTTCACTACCATCAAAAGTAGTTAAGTACTGCCGTTGCCGTCCCATTGCAGTGGTTCGAACAACCGTTTGTGAGCTCGTATCCGTATCAAAAAGTCTTTCCAGTTCTAAATAGTCTCCAGCTTGTCCGGAGTCTCTTAGCAAAAAGCCATCTTCGGTGTATTCAACGGTGCTGGTTTCTCCTCCAGGTTTTGAGAATGTGTGAACTAGCCCCGTTCCAGGGTGGTAGGAGATGATATTAGAGGCTCCATTAGGATGACCAATGGATGAAAGAAGCCCCTCTGCATCAGTACCCAATGTAGTCACTTGACCAAATGGTGAGGTGATCTGCATAGAGGTTTCATAGTGTTCAAAAGTCACGGTGTTGCCAAAAGAATCAACTATAGATTCAATTTGATCTTCAGAATTGTAGTTAAACTGCTGTGTTGTGATTCCAGTTAGATTTTGAACATTCGCTATATGTTGCCCTGAGGAATTAAACACCATTGAGAGTGTGGCATTTTCGGCCACATAGTAATTATCGCCTGATTCAATGGGCTCCACAGACCGGATTCGACCATTACCATAATAAACTTTATTCGATTCGATATCCAGTTGATGGACTGTTGACGGAGCCCAGCCGCCCAAGCCGTAACTATTGGGTCCTTTTGGTTTAGGCTTTCTTACATGATCGCTGGAATAGTGTAGAGATAGCCTCGTACCTACTATGGGTACAGTTTCATGATAGGAAACCGTATCCATATTTATGGAGGAATAGCCATACTCCGTGCAGCTATCGCCGGTATCTTCGGGGATAGGATCATCTTCTGCGGGGTTTCTAATAACGGTTACCTTGATGGTTACCTCATAGTCTCCGTTTGGATCGGTATTGTCCGAAATATAGCAATCTCTGGGTGAAAACTCTATTGAGCTTGCCCCCAGCGGCACTTGAACCAGAAACTCCATTCCTGGATATAACATGAAATCTTGTGGGATATCCACGTCAACAGGAATGGCAGAGCAAGTGGGTTCAGATGCATATCCTTCAACATTGCTTTCCAGTCCCGGCGATAGAAAACCCCCAGAGCCTTTGAAAACAGCGAGAACTAAGTTGCGATTGTCCTGCCCCTCTGGTCCAGGTTGGTACGCCCCAAAGGCCTCCATGATAATAATATCTCCTGGAGAAAGATTTATTTCAGGATCACTATATAATGGAGATAAATTAAAAGTTGAAGGGTCGGTGACAAGAGGGTCTTGAGAAAGATCATAATCTAAATAGGAGCCTAAAGGATTTATACTGATCGTATATTCTTCGTACTCGGGTTGTTCCTGAGCAAAAAGGTTTACGGAAAAAAGTAAGAAAAAAATTATGGTTAATTGTTTCACTTTAGCAGTCCTTTCAGAAAACGTTCTGAGCTTTAGGAGATAGGGAGCTATCGGAACGTCTAGGGAAAGCTTAAATGTTTATAAGTTAACCATGTTTAGTAAGTGACTAAAAATATTCGCTTTGTTTGGATGTGTCTTATATTGATAAATGGAATTAGTTTATAGAGTTGCCATAGTGTTGTAGCTCTCATATCAAATAGAGATAATACAGTTTACTTTAGTGGGTCGATCAATTGATCTCTATCCAAGTGACGCCATCGCCGCCGGTGATTTTGTTGCCGGCTTGCCATTTTTTCACGTACACACTACGAGAGAGGTACTGGCGGAGAGAGCGTTTCAGTGTGTCCGTGCCATGGCCGTGAACCACCTTCACTCGATCTTCGTCATTGACGGAAGCGGTGTCCAGCTGGAGTTCTAGTTGCTCAATGGCCTCTTCAACGGAAAGTCCGCGAACATCCACCACGCGGTCCGATTCGGCCGGTGAGTAGCTGATATTCTTTCCCGCCTGGGACAGTATTTTTTTGGTTTGATTTTGGCCGGTCTTGGAGGGCTTTAAGGTTTGCCAATCCACCGTCAGGCGCATGGATTGGGACATCACTTCCACCTCACCACGAGCATTGGGCTCGCTTTGTACAATCCCGTCTCGCCCCACAGACTCCACGTAAACTTTAGTGCCCTTGGGAAAGCGCTTTTTAAAGTCGTCTACTGAGTCGACAGAGGTCGACTTAGGCTCCGTGTCTTTGGAGGTGATGATTTGTGGTAGTTTGGTTTTTATCTTTTGCAAAGACTCATGCTTCTTAAAGGTTTCGTCCACCTTCGCGTACTCAATCATTTCCTCAATTTCGGATTGAGCCCGCTTCAACTCATTTTTTAAAATGCTCTCTTTTTCTTGTTTAAGCGTGTTGAGCTCTTTTTGATATTTCTTGCGCTCTTTTTCCGTCTCTTTAAGTTGCTGATTCAAACTGTTGTGCATCTTAAGAAGCTCTTCTTTAAGGCTGTCCACTTCCATGATCTTTTTCTGATGCAGGCGACGTTCTGGAGTGAGCAACTCAAGAGCGTTATTCACGACCTCTTGGTCCACACCCACACGCTGTGCGGTTTGAATGGCCAAAGACTCACCAGGGATACCCATTAAAAACTGGTAAGTGGGTTTTCCGGTATCGGAATTGTATTCTAAACTTCCATTAATTAACCCACTGTTTTCCTTCCATCCTAATTTTAAGGGGGAAAGGTGAGAGGTGATGATGGAAAAACTGTTTTGCTCTAAGTATCGGAGTAGGAAGCTTCTCGCTAGCGCCGAGCCCTCTTCTGGATCGGTAGAACCGCAAATTTCATCCACGAGTATCAGGCTTTTTGGTCCCTTCGCCTCGAGGGCTTCATTGAGAATCTTTAGATGGCCCGCAAAGGTACTCATATTGTCATCCACACTTTGTAGATCCCCAACGGCGATATGGAAATTATCAATGAGTGGCATTTTGGATTTTTCTTCCGCACAAATGTACAATCCATGCTTTACCATAAGGGCAGCAAGGCCAACGGCTTTTAAAAGAATGGTTTTCCCGCCGGCATTGGGGCCTGTGAGGAGTAAAATACGTTGGTGATCGTTGAGTTTCACCGTGTTTGGAATCACATCTTCGTTTTGTAAAACCAATCCAGGATGTCTTACAGATAAAAGTTCGATTTCGTTCTCCGAAAATTCACAGCGATGGGCGTTGAGTAACTGGGCCAAATGAGCTTTGGCGTACAACAGATCTGACGTGGTCATAACATCTCGAGCTATCTCAAGAGGGGACCTTAGGTCGTAAAGGTAATCACTCAATTGTTTGAGGAGGGTTTCTATCTCCTCCTCAATCTCATATTCGACCTGCCTAAGTCTGTTGTTCATGGGAACCACTTCCTGAGGTTCCATGTAAACTGTTTTGTTACTATGTGACGAGGCGTGAATGATGCCGCTAATTTGGCTCTGTAAATTGGACTTCACCGGAATAACTCGACGGCCTTCTCTAGTGGTCACAAACTTATCTTGGATTAAGTTTTCCAGTTCGTGCCGCTTAACGAGTTTATCTAAAGTGTTTGAAATGTTTTTGTTAAGTGAGTTTTTTTCGTTGTAAAGGCTATGCAACTTTTCTGAAGCATCAGAGCGGATAGACCCATCAGAGTTTACGATTTGATCTATTGCCGAAAGGGGCTCTTCGGGGTTTAGCAGCCCTTCTAAAAGTTGACCGGTGACCCGCGTATCTAATTCAAGAAGAGTTTCCTTAAGGGCGAGCACCTCAATACAAAAAGATCTTAGGTCTCTGAGCTCTATGGGTTTAAGCAGGGCGTTTTTCTCAAGGCGTGTCGCCCAAGTGTAATAGAGATCCAAAGACTCCATCCGTGGCCTTGGATGAAGTTTAAGTAAGTCGATAAAGGTGTCCAGGCGATTGTACTCATGTTTCACATCCGAAACACTAGAATAGGAAGTGAGGTTATCCACAGACTCTCGTGAAATATCAGAGGTGCAAAGCTCTTTGAGCTGATTTTTTATGAGCTGCCAATCGATGGCATCAAACTTCATTGGTATTCCCTGGGTATTTTCTAATTCTGAAAATAAATAGCACCAATAGTAGGCCTAAAGCAACTTCTGAAAGAAAAGGGAAAATATGAAAAAATGTTTTTCCTTCACGAGGAAGCAGTGGCAATTGAATATACATGGCTTGTTCGGTGAACCATTGGCTGCGTTCATAAATGTTACCGGCAGCATCCATAGCAGTGGTAAATCCTGTATTCGTTGCACGAAGCGTAGGCCGTCGAAACTCAATAGATCTTGCCAATGTCATAATCATATTTTGAAAAGGCTCGCTAAACGGGCCAAACCAACTGTCATTGGTCAGATTTACAAAAACATCGGATCCCGCCTCAGTTAAGCCGCGGGAAAACAATGGAAACAGGCTTTCATAGCAAATCTGTGGACCAATTTTAACTCCACCCACAGGCATAGAAATGGGCCCTTTGCCTCTTTCGAAAGAGCCTAAGCCGAGCTTGTCCTCCAGCTCGGGAAATTGAGAGATGATGGGGAAGTATTCACCGAAAGCCAAAAGATGAGTTTTTTGGTAAGGCTTTTGGGTTCTTCCGAGTTTATCAATGACAAACAAGGAGTTACTTACTCCGCCGGTTTCAGGGTTTTCATGATATGCACCCGTAACTAGATTTTGCTTCATGCTTTTAACAAAATTGAGAAGTCGCCTTTGATTGGGGCGGGATTGATAGTGCTGGCTAAGACGCAATGGTGTTGCTGTTTCAGGCCAAACAATAAAATCAATCGGTTTCCCCGCATGCTCAACTAACGCTTTTTTTGTTAATTGCATGTATTTCTGTACGATCTCCGTTCTAAAGCCATAGCCACGTTGTGCTTGCTCTTTCTGCAGATTACCCACATTTCCTTGAATGAGTAGAACATTGAGGTGTTTGTCCGCTTTAGAAATATCCGGACGAATGGCTTCACCCATAAGATTAAGGCCTAAAAACATGGCCAGGGAGCCCCAGAGAACTTTTTTTGCTAAAGGTTTGTTGGTTTTACGGTGTTGCCAACACCATCCAAAGGCTGCGGAAAAAAAGATGGTTATGGTACTGAGTCCATCAATGCCCCACCATTCTGCCGTCTGCGCTATGGGCAGTTGAACCCAAGCCCAAGTGTATCCAAAATTCCATGGAAAGAGCGTGAGGTACAGCTTTTCGCCTGCAGCAAACAAAGTGGCGAGCATAACCCACTTCCAGCCGGGAGCAGGGCATCTCGGCTGAATCCATTTGACCCAGATCCAACTGCAAACAGGGATGTAATAGGTGGCAGTAAGGCAGAAAAACAACATCACCAGGAAAGCCACTGCCCAGGGGATGTTGCCGTGTTCTCGGCTCACATAGGCGACCCAGTAGAAACCAATCAAAGTGAGCAGAAAAGACGTTATCCAGCCGCCAATAAAAGCTTTTTTGGGAGATTTCTGCTCGATTAAGAATATCCACAAAGGAACAAAACCAAACAAAGCGGCCCATGGAGGAAAAGGAATATAGCTGGTTCCAATAAGCATTCCTGATATGAGAGGGAGTCTGTAGTCGCTGAAGAAAGTTCTGAGTCGTTGAGCCATAAAAAAAGCCTATCACTGTTGCCGAATCGATGAAAATGGATTTATGATTTGAATGACGTCAGGGATGGACGATGAGGGGGAATTTTGGATAGGGAATTTGAAAACTTGGAGCACATTCATAATGATTTGGTGGCTCGACAGCCTCACATTAATGTTCGGTGTCCTGGGTGTTTAAAGCTGTTTTCCGTTAAAACTCAGGAAATATCTGAGCCTCGGCCCCAATATCAATGTAATCAATGTAGCGATAAATTCTATCTTATGTTTCCAGAGTGTCTGGGCATTGGGGAGATTGTTGGCTTCCCGATGCATCTCAAAGTGGAGTCCATGTCGGGGCCTGATGACGCATCAGGCAATCATGAGGTGGATGTGTTCGATGCTTCTATGCAGTCGGCGGAATCCCTATCGGCCCTCAATGTAGACAGGGTGGAAGAGGAAAGCCTGCCTGAGCGTGAGGATCCGCTGGTTCACACACCTCAATTTCATTGCCCAAGATGTGAAGCACCTCGAAAGGGCGGAGAAAAAGAATGTAAATCCTGCGGGGTCATTTTTGATAAAATTAAAATTTTAGAGGAAGCCCAAAGACCGAATTATCCCACCAATCAAAAGCTCAACGCCAGTTGGGATGGTGTGATGAACCACTATGAAGACGAAGATGTTCATGATGTATTTGTGGAGAGTTGCCAAAGGGAAGGTCAGTTAGATTTTGCTGCCTACAAGTATCGAAGAATTTTAAATGCTCATGCCGGGGACGAAATCGCCAATAAAATGATGCGAAAGATTGAAGAGGTCGCTTTGGCCACTTCGGGTCTTTCGGCCCATCAAAAGCGTCCGTCCAAAAAAACACGTTTTCGTTGGACTACGATTTTAGCAGCCATCGGAATTGCATTGATTGGTATGGGCTATGGCATCGACCCATTACGTAATTTAATGGGCGTGGGAATGGCTATTTTGTTTTTTAGTTTAACTCTTCGCTATTATTTTAGATAAGTCTTAGATACCTTGCGCTCGAGCTGGTTTTTCTGCAATTCGCTTTTGTGAATTGGTTTTCTGTACATGGTTGAGTAGTGCGGAACCAAAACCTGAAATAGATCCCTCATTACCCACGGAAGTTTCAGCCACTTGCCTTTCCGAAGAAAATTGGCTGGATTTCATACTTGCTGTATTTTCTGCACGAACACCTGTTACACCCATGCCTTGATCTAATATGGTCAGCGCTCGATAGGTATTTATTTTTCTTTTGTATCGTGTTTTGCTCGCCAATGAAGGTTCTACGTCGCCAGTATGTTTAAGGTACTTAATGATTTGCGGAGCTCGTAGATCTGCATTGTTGGCTTTTATTAGAGCCGCAACTCCGCTGACAAAGGCTGTGGCCTGCGAGGTTCCAGTCATAACGCCGTAACCACCTTTGTCTCTAGGAAGAGTTGAGTAAATGTCATTTCCAGGAGCGGCGATATCTACCGTTTTCACTCCGAAGTTACTGGAGGAAAGGACATTTTTTCTACGATCGATAGCCGTCACTGAAATAATATTATCTAAGTCGTAATCGGCCGGGTAGTAGCCCTTCACGTCAGAGTTGGAACTTTCATTGCCGGCGGCGGCAACAACTAAGATTCCTTTTTCTTTCGCCTTTTTGATGACAGCTTCTTCTTGGGGACTCTTTTCTAGTCCTCCACCTGAGTAGTTAATTATATCTGCGCCCATATCAATGGCGTACTCAAAGGCCCGAATGGTATTTTTTAGGTTGTTGTTCGATGTGGATTTTGGATCGTAATACTTTAAAATCATAAGACTTACTTTTGGAGCGATCCCAGTGATTCCAATTTTATTGCCGCCGACTGCGCCAATGATGCCCGCAATATGAGTTCCATGGCCGTGGTTATCAGTCAGGTCAGCATTGTTATCTACAAAATTCCATCCATGAATATCGCCACGGAATCCAAATTTATCATTTCGTCTTTCATCGGGGTTCACCCAAAGGTTTGCTCGAATGTCCGGGTGATTAACGTCGATGCCTGTATCGATAACGGCCACAACCACTTTCTTGGAACCTTGGGTAACACTCCAAGCTTTGGCCGCATCTGTTTGAGCTAAACCCCAGTTTTGATTGATATTGGGATCATTCATTAACACCATGGTTTCACGAGATGTAGATGAAGATTCAAGTTCTCCAAAGTTTTGAGAGCGATTGGCATAGTTGCCATCATCATTAACACGGATTTCAAAATCTCCGGCTGAATCTTCCACCTGGCTGTGTGAGCTGTGGGCGACAATTTCGGATTGTCTATTGGAGGTCACATGAATGAGGGCGAGCCCACACATAACTACCATTAAAGCCATTGCACTGAATAATCGGTTTAAATTCATGTTTTCCCCTTTACCGCTTCACACTTAATAGAGCAAGGGGAGTGCCATGGCATGAACAGCATAAGGTATTGAAATCACTATGCAATCGTGTGTTATCTTGAGACGGGTATGGTTACTTGTTAGGGAGTTGTCAAAGAGTTAGACAGGGACTTAATCGCCCTGTTTTTCGACCTGTGCCACCTTCAATTGTAGCGGCCAATGTGGAAAGGCAATGGGCTGTGAGGGTTGTCCTAGGGCTTGGTAAAAAATCATATTCCGCATAACCAGTCGAACATAGCTTCGAGTTTCACTGTAGGGGATATCTTCTATGAACTCTATTGAATCGCCACGGTAACGTGTTCGCATCCATCCCTGAATGGCTTTCTCACTAGCATTGTAGGCCGCTACAGAGGGGATGAATTGTGAGTCGTTGCGTTTAAGCAAGCGATTTAAGAATGAGGCACCCAAAGGGATATTGACTTCAGGCTTGTAGAGGTCACTGGTCTTTTCCATGGGGATGGCATGTTCGGCAGCCATCATCTTGCCCACTTTGGGCAGGAGCTGCATTAAGCCAAAGGCATCCGCAGGGCTTCTCGCATATTCATTAAAAGCAGATTCTTGTCGAATGATGGCATAAATCAATTCCGCAGGAACATTAAATTTTTGGCTGGCATTTTCTACCATTTGCAGGTGAGGGCGTGGGAACACCAATTCAGGATATTCGTTTAAAAACCGTTCTCTGTCTTTTCCCGACAGGCCACCCAATTGTTTAAACAGATTTAAGTATTCGCCATTTTTGGCGTAGTAAGAAAAAAGCTCTAGCCAATCATTGTTAGTGGCTTTTTCTGATTGTCTGAGTTGGCGGGCAACATGATTGAGGTATCTTCCGCCCACATCATTTTCATCAACGGCCACCAACCACTCAATATAAGCTTTGTTAAAAAAACCATATTTTGAGGTGTCGTCAAAAAACATGTTTGCTAATTTTTGAGTTTGCTTCAGTTGAATCGGGTGGCCCAGAGCACGCTTGGCTAGCAGGCCATAGTACCCCATTGAGTCTTCACCAGATAGAATTCGAAACTGTTCATTGGAGTCTTCAATTCGATTTGAATTTTCAAGGGCTTTTGCGAGCCAAAAGCGATAGCGAGATTTTCGAAAATCACTGGGCGTGTCCTTGATAAGTTCCTCAATAACGCCAATGACTTGTCTGTAGCGTTTAGTCTTATAGAGGTTCCATGCTAGAAGCCACTGAATGTCTTCACGAAACTCTTCAGAGATTCCCGGTTGGTCCAAAGCATGTTCGAACCATCGGATGGCCGTATTGAAATGTCTACGTTCTTCGCGCATGCGACCTTTTAGCCAATACACTGTGGCGAGAGAGTAGGAATTTTTAAGTTGTCGTTCGAGCTTACTGAGTAGGGCTCTTGCTTTACCGGCTTGATCTTTCGTCCATAGGGATCGGACCACTCTAATTTGGGAGTCATGATACAGTTGAGTTAAGGATTTGTTTTTCTTGTTTCGAGACCATTTCTTTTCAATAAATCGTCCATATCGATTCATGGATTCGATGTATTTAACATCGTCACGCATAAGTTTATGAGTTTTGGCGATGCCATAAATAGCTCGTGCTTTCTCGGCCACCGAAAACTTTTTATGGCTTACAATTCTTTCGTAGTAATCAATGGCGGAGGCAAAGTTACGACTTCTGCGGAGGTCATTGGCTATTCGTAAATACTGAAGCCGACTTGGTTTTGGAGTGTATCGAGGGGCTAGTTTGTAGAGACGTGCCTCCATAGAGCTCGCCATTTCTTCATTATGTAAAACTCTAGCCTTTTCTAAAGCCAGCTTGGTGAGGTTGACCTTTTCTCGCATTGGGAGTGCTAACTTCGACTTCTCAAAAGCAAAGCGCATGGTATCAAAATCGTCTTCTCGTATCATCGAATTGTTAAGCATGATGTTGAGCTTGCTGTTCTTAAGCCATGGATTGACTTCTGATGTGTGTAATTCGGAAAGTAAGTTGATATCTGCAGAGAAGGGACGGCAGGTGGAGTGGGCATGAAGAAAGCTGAGTTCGTTTAATGGAAAAAGGGGATCTCTAGCGAGTTGTACCCAATGGCTGCAAGCCCTTTGCGGGTCGGTTTCATTCAATAACTCCGCCAATTTATAACGCGTGTACCAAACTTTACTTATTTGACTGGGATCTCTGAGGTTTTGTTGTTCGAGCCATTTTGTAAGGCGCTCGGAATCTGAAAAATCAAACTTTTGTATAAAGGCATGGGGAGGCATCACCTGCTTCGACGTGGGCATGTGATCTATTGTCGTACGTCCGGTGAAAACCGTCGCCAGAGCTGCCAATGATGCTAAAACTATCCATCCCCTCATTACTAGATTGTATAATGAGGGGAGGAGTTTTCACAAGTCCAAGACCCAAATTCTCAGATGGCGCCAAGCAGAAGCCCAATTACGAGATTGTTTCTTAATAGTTGCCTCGCTCCAGTCGAGCAATGCGCTCTTCCAAAGGCGGGTGTGTAGAGAATATTTTTGATAACAAGCCAACAGGTTTGTTGCTGATCTTTAGTGTTGCCACAGCTTTGTCGCTAGTATCTACGTAGTCCATTGTACGTTGCAGTTTTCTTAGTCCAGCGATCATCTTGTCCCGTCCAGCGAGTCGCGCGCTTCCAGCGTCGGCACGGAATTCACGCCATCTCGAAAAAGCATTAACTACGATGGATCCCAATAGACCAAACACAGTCAAGAGGGCGTAGTAGGCAAGAAATGAGGTGGCTCCACCGCCACGATCGTCGTTACTGGCGATCATTCGACTTACAATGTGAGCGGCCAGATAAACCAAGGTGTTCATAACGCCTTGAATGAGTGTCATAGTAACCATATCACCATTGGCCACGTGAGCCACTTCGTGGGCAATCACACCTTCCAGTTCATCTTTATCCATCGCATTTAAAATGCCACTGGATACAGCGACTAAAGAGTTGTTTTTACTGGGGCCCGTCGCAAAAGCATTGATTTCAGGCGATTCATAAACGCCCACTTCAGGCATTTCTTTGATGCCTGCCCGTCGAGCGTGCTCGTACACCTTTTCCACGACCCAGGTCAGGCGGGGGTCACGAGTGTTGCGATCAATAATTTGAACTCTGTGGAAAGTTTTAGCCATCCACTTTGATGCAAATAGTTGAAAGAATGAACCACCAAAGCCAAGCAGTGTACACCAAATTATCAATCCCTGGTAGCTCGAGGTATCTACACCGAAATAAGCACCCAGGATGGAAAAAACGATTCCAAAGGTAATAACAACCACAACGTTAACTAAAATCAGAAAAAAGGCTCTCTTTAAAAAAGTCATATACTTCTCCTCCTTAACAGGACGCAGACTTAGGTGTAAAATGGGTCCATATTCCACTTCGTCAAGGTCACTTTACAAAATATTGGTGCCCATTTGCAACAGAGTTCGGAATAATAAACCTATTGTAATATAAGGGGTTTGCAGTGCGTTGGCCGTTCTTTGGATTGTCTTTTTTAATATTTTCTCTAGTTGCGATCATTAGCTACTATTGGCTGCCATTTGTTTGGACGTTGGTGGTGTTTATTCCGCTGTTTTCCGTCGGTGTGGTCGATCTTATGCAGACCAAAAGAGCGGTTCGGAGAAATTTTCCGGTTGTTGGTAACATAAGATATTTATTTGAAATGATTCGTCCTGAACTTCAACAGTACTTTGTGGAATCAGATACGAATGGACGTCCTATAAATCGAGAGTATCGCTCTATTGTTTACCAGAGGGCAAAGGGACAGTTACAAACCAGAGCGTTTGGAACAAAAAATGATCTTTACGATGTAGATGCTGAGTGGGTGAGTCATTCCATGAACCCCACCACCATAACCCTGGACGATGTGCGCGTCGATATTGGTGGACCTCAATGTAAAAAGCCCTACAGTTGTAGTGTTTTTAATATCTCTGCAATGAGCTATGGTTCATTGAGTGCTCCAGCTGTAGAAGCCTTGAATTTGGGTGCCGCCAAAGGTGGGTTTTGTCACAATACGGGTGAAGGTGGGATTTCTCCCTATCACCTCAAAGGGGGAGACCTATGTTGGCAATTAGGTACTGCTTATTTTGGTTGTCGTACACCAGAGGGAAACTTTTGTCCGCAGACCTTCAAAGAGAAAGCCAATTGGCCTCAAGTTAAAATGATTGAGGTAAAAATATCTCAAGGAGCAAAGCCTGGAAAGGGAGGGATGCTTCCGGGATCTAAAGTGACACCAGAAGTGGCCGAAATTCGAGGCGTGGAAGTGGGCAAGTCTGTTCTTTCTCCTCCTGGTCATACAGAGTTTGATGATCCTAGAGGACTGCTTAACTTTATTGCCAAGTTACGAGAGCTATCTGGTGGTAAGCCAGTGGGCTTTAAAATTTGTATCGGTAAGAAATCGGAGTTTCTATCACTGTGCAAGGCTATGAAGGAGACCAAGATCTTACCCGATTTTATATCGGTAGATGGCTCCGAGGGTGGAACAGGAGCTGCTCCTCTAGAGTTTATAAACTCAGTGGGAATGCCCTTGAACGATGGACTTTCATTTGTTCATGACTGTCTTCGTGGATTTGATTTACGAGATGATATAAAAATCATAGCTTCCGGAAAGGTTATAACGGCCTTCCATATGGTAAAAAAGCTTTCCTTGGGAGCTGATGTTATTAACTCAGCGAGGGGAATGATGCTAGCCCTAGGCTGCATACATGCTTTGGCCTGTAACACAAATAAATGCCCTGTAGGAGTGACGACCAATGATCCTGAGCTTACTCGTGGGTTACACATTCCCAGTAAAGCAGAGCGAGTGGCACGTTATCATGCAGACACGGTTCATGCATTGGCAGAAATGATCGGAGCCATGGGGATAGAAAACACGGCGGAAGTGCGCCGACAGGACCTTTACAGAAGAAACGAGCAGGGGTTGGTGGAAACTTTAGATAAGCTTTATCCTTGCCTAGATGTAGGAGCTCTCATCGATCCTGAACAGGTGGCTCAGTTGTCTTCCGAATGGCAATTTCTGTTAAATCAAGCCTCAGCCGATAGGTTTTCGTAGGCCTATCTCGGCGATTATCCGCGGGGGTGTAATGGTTCAATGGCCCCTGCTAAGATCCACTGTAAATATCTAGATTCAATGAAAATTATTCAGTCACCTAGAACCGTCCAAAAAACGTCAAAGCCATAGAAAGAATTCACTGGTTAGAGTGAATTTTTGGCTGTACTCAATCCCGTTCGATTTGGGGATGGTACGTCCATTGAAATGTCACTGTCATTAATTGTGAGTTAGGCGGAACGTTTGAGATTAAAAGTTTGCGTTGTTGGTTTTGCGGTGTCTCTGTTGTTGGTGTTTTCCAGTTACCAACAGCACTCTATTGTGGAAGAGTCTTTGGAATGTGCTGAGGTTCGATCGCTTGTTCATAAGTTATACGATCGGCATGTGGAATCATTGAACTCCAGCCAAACCTTTGAAAGTTACTATTCAGAAATCTATGATCGAGGGCTTTACGAGCTTTTAAATCGTGTGGACCCCTTCCGGGTGATTTATACCCAACCGGAGATACAATCATTTGCCTCTTTATCTAAAAGCCCATTATTTGATTGGGTGGATAGTCCACTCACTTGTGATGACTATCTCAAATTTACTGCTCGAGCTCAGAAGAATTTGCACAAGCTCAGTCGACAACTGATTGAAGTGGTAGACAGAACACCTGTAAAAAACTTAGAGAAATTGTCTAAGGATTTTGAAAACTACCTAACGCAGAAAGATGTTTGGCCGGCGGACAATCAACAAAGACTTTTATTGCTTAAGTCTTTGTTTGCCAGTGCATTTTTAGAAGCTTCAGAGCACGAAGCTCATCCTGAAGGTCAAAGGCGATTAGCCAAACGATTGTTTTTAAGGCGTTTTGAAGATCTGCATATAAGAACTCAGAAGGAACTTTCAAATGTAGTAATGAAGTCGGTGGTTGCCACTATGGATGCGCATAGCCGGTTTTTCACCGATGATGAATATACGGAAGCGATTCGATCCTTGATGTCCACTTTTGTGGGGGTTGGAATTGTTGTTGCTGAAGTGGATCGTGGTTACAAAGTTCTAGAGTTAATCGAAGGTGGGCCTGCAGCAGAAGAAGGGCTTTTAAAAGTTAACGATATTCTCATTCGAGTGGAAGAAGTTTCGATTGCGGGTGAGCGTCGTGAAGTATTGGCAAAGCTTCTTGCCGGTCCATCAGGATCATTGGTGAATGTTACTGTGCTTGATGGTGATGGTATTCGAGAATTAGACTTAACACGTGGGCCAGTGCGCACGGCCAGTTCAACTATTGAATATGAACTCAAGCCAGTGGGTGGAAAACTACTGGGGAGAATCAAGCTTGAGCATTTCTATACAGATGATCGTGGAGTGGAGAGCTCTTATTCCGATTTTTCTGGCGCGCTTAAAACCTTGGTTCAGCAGGGTGCCGAGGGGCTTGTGATTGATCTTCGCGATAATGGTGGCGGTGTTCTTAGTGAAGTTGTGAATATTGCCGGTCTGTTTATCGACTCTGGTCCGATTGTGTTTGAGTATGGCACTTTAAAGCAGGGCCTTTCTACCTATGAAGACACTGATAATACTTCGCTTTTTCGCGGCCCTCTAGTGGTGTTGGTGAATGAGAATTCGGCCAGTGCGGCTGAGATCCTTGCAGGGGTTCTGAAAACCTATCGACGAGCTGTGATTGTAGGATCAGAGCAAACCTATGGTAAAGGCACCATTCAGGAAATTGGTCCCATCCAAAATATTTCAGACAGTACGTCTATAGGTGGGGGAGTTAAACTCACTGTAGGTTATTATTATCTTCCCAATGGAGAGTCTGTTCAGTTTGATGGAGTGAAGCCTGATATTAAGGTTTCGGATTTAGATACGAGCCTAGAGTTAGAGAGAAATCTGCCAATGGCATTGGAAAAGCCAGTGGACATTGGGTTGGAGTTTAAGCCTTACACTCCATGGATGAATTCTAAACAGTTTGGCAACTTGGTAGATTTTGTTTCGGCTGATCAGAAGGCGCAAAAGCTACTTGAGATCGATGCGGAGGGAACACAAAAGGATTCGCCTCTAAATACGGCTTACCAAACTCTTTCCGGAGCTGTGGACTACTTTAAGCTCTATTTGCCAGGGTTAGTGGCGGCCAAAGCTGAGAAGTGATCCGGTCGTCTTGTTTTAGCTCAACACAGGCGACGGACTTTTCTCCCAGCGTTTACTTAGCTTTTGTGGTGACTTTTAATTTATTTTTTTCCGTATCCACATGAACGGTACCGCCGCTCTTCAGGTCCCCGAATAGAATATCATCCACAAGTTTCTTTTTAATGTGTTCATCGACGACGCGAGCAAAAGGACGAGCGCCGTAGGCGGGGTCGTATCCTTTCTCAAACAGCCACTCAACCGCAGAGTCCGACACCTCAAGCTCAATCTTCTTTTTACTTAGCTGATCGCCTAACAGTCCGACAAATTTACGGACCACTTGCAGAAGTTGAGTTTTCGGCAATTCTTGGAACTCGATGATCGAGTCCAAGCGATTTAAAAACTCCGGTCGAAAAGATTTTTTAATAGCTTCAATGGACTTCTTGCTCGAGGATTGCTCATGGATTCCAACGCTTCTTTGAGCCGCTTCAAAAGCTCCGGCGTTACTGGTCATGATGAGTATAACGTTTTGGAAATCGGCCATCTTACCATTGCTATCTGTGAGTTTACCGCTATCCATCACCTGGAGAAGCAGATTTAACAGATCTGGATGGGCTTTTTCGATTTCGTCCAATAACACCACTGAGTAGGGGTGTTTAGTTACGGCGTCAGTGAGCAGTCCACCTTCTTCGTAACCTACGTATCCCGGAGGAGCTCCTACCATACGCGATACAGAATGTTTCTCCATATACTCACTCATGTCAAAGCGTAGGAACTCCACTCCTAAGAGGCGAGCCAGCTGCTTAGAAACCTCGGTTTTCCCTACACCCGTTGGACCTGCAAAGAGATAGCTGCCCGTAGGTTTTCCCTCATGGCCGATGCCCGTTCGGTTCATTTTAATTGAAGCTACAAGGCTTTCCACGGCGTCATCTTGTCCAAACACAACTTTTAAAAGCTCTTCTTTAAGATTCTTTAACTGATTCTTGTCTGAGGAGCTGACGGTTTGGCTCGGGATCTGCGCCATAGAAGCAATCACCTTTTCCACTTCAGTGACGCCAATGGTTTTACGAGCTTTGCCTTTAGTCTTCATTCGGATGCGGGCTCCAGCTTCGTCAATCACATCGATGGCTTTATCTGGGAGCTGCCGCCCATGAATATATTTGGAGGATAAGTCCACGGCCGCAGCCAGTGCGGGACGAGTGTACTTTACGTTATGATGCTTTTCATAATGTTTTTTAAGGCCCATCAAAATATCAATGGCTTGGTCTCGAGTGGGTTCAGTGACATCGATTTTCTGAAATCGACGAGAAAGAGCGGGATCTTTCTCAAAGTGATTGCGGTATTCTTTGTAGGTTGTAGAACCTATGCAGCTTAATTTTCCATCGGAGAGCATGGGTTTCAATAGATTAGAGGCATCCATTGAGCCTCCGGAAGTGGCTCCGGCTCCAACTACAGTATGAATTTCATCAATGAAGAGTATCGCATTGGTTCGACTTTCTAATGATTTGAGAACGCCTTTGAGGCGTTGCTCGAAATCTCCACGGTACTTGGTCCCGGCCAGTAGTGAGCCCATATCCAAGGCAAACACTTCCGCCTTTTTAAGCGTATCTGGAACTTCACCATCAACTATCATCTGCGCGAGTCCACCAGCAATGGCTGTTTTACCCACTCCCGGTTCACCAACGAGTAATGGATTGTTTTTTGTACGACGGGCAAGGACTTGCATGGTTCTTTCAAGAAGAAGATTTCGACCAATGAGAGGGTCAATAAGTCCTCTCTTGGCTTTTTCATTGAGGTTTTCCGCAAAGGCTTCTAAAGGGTCTTTCTCAGGATCAGTCAGAGGATCTTGTGCTTCTTTAACCTCAGAGTTTGAATCTGTGCTGGATTCCGCGCCAAACTTGCCGACCCCATGGGATACATAGTTGATCACGTCAAACTGTTCGAGTCCTTGTTTTCGCAAAAAATAGGTGGCGTGACTGTCGCCTTCATGAAAAATGGCGATGAGCACATTGGCTGGCTTCACTTTTTCTTGACCACTACTCTGTACTTGAATGGCAGCTCTTTGTAACAGGCGTTGAAAGGCCAAAGTGAGCTCTGGATTGTAATCTGCTTTTAAGCTAGCTTCCTGAGGGGCCTCCAGGGATTTTGAATAGGTGTCTTTTAGGTAAGAATCCAAATCCTTTTTTAGAGTTTCTATGTTAACAAGACACTGAGTTAAAATCTCCTGAACATCAGAATCATCGGTGAGTTGAAAAAGGATGTGCTCTAAGGTGACAAATTCATGGCCAAATTTTTTAGCCATTGCGATTGAATCATTGAGTACTTTTTCCAATTTAGGGTCTAACACAATAACAACTCCTTTTATGAAATTAAGATTCCTCTTCCATGATGCATTTAAGTGGGTGGCGGTGATTTCGAGCATACTCGTTCACTTGAAACACTTTGGTCTCCGCAATTTCGTGAGGATAGACGCCACAAAGGCCTGCCCCTTTTTGATGCACTTGCAGCATGATCGAATTGGCATTGGGTTCTGATTTCTTGAAAAACTTAACTAAAACATGAACCACAAAATCCATAGGGGTAAAATCGTCATTGAGGAGCATCACCTTATACATGGAAGGTTTTTTCAATTCCTGCTTCGGACGGGTCAGCGTCTTTGTGCCTCCCTGATCTTCTTCTCTGTCGGATCCAAAGATAATGGGTAGTTGAGGTTTGTTCTTGCTACTCATGGGTCTATTTCCTCCACCTACTTAATATGAGACACCTTTCTCTATTGTAAAGGTGAAAACTGAATGGGGCTAGCGGCGAGCCTTGGCTAAGAGGAAAACCCGACGGAATGAGTGCGCACAGTGTTGAGTTGATAGACAAAAAAGCTAACTTTAAGGATAAGAATCATTCGATTTGATACATAATAAGAACTCATAATGAACGTAATAAGCTTTGGAGGAATCTAACTTTGGTCTAGGCTGATTCGTAGTGAGACACGAACCTTAAAAACTGACGAATTTGGTCACTTTTGCTATCTAAACCAATGCCGTTTGTTGGCGAAGGGTTAATAATCCAGGCAGCATAAGGGTTTGCCGGCAGGGCTAGGGGTGACAACTTTTGCACAGAGGCCCTAAATGGGTAAGGTGTTGTTTTACATTGAGAATTTTGTGTTTCATTAAGACGCGACTTTGTAACGAAATGATTCAAAAACTTGGTATTTCCATTGCAGCTTTTTACTGCAATGACAATAATGTAGCTGTCACATTAAAAATAAAATAAGAAAATAAGAACGTAGGGGGATAAACTATGAACATTCTTAAGTCTAACAAAGGTTTCTCGTTGATCGAGCTAATGGTGGTTGTTGCGATCATCGGTATTTTGGCATCGATTGCGGTACCAAACTTTCAAAGGTTCCAAAGAACCACTCGTCAAAAAGAAGCACAGTCTATGATGTCTGGTGTTTGGAAAGCAGAAAAAGCGTTTTTCCAACAGTACAACCAGTTTACGTCTGACTTGGTTTCTGCAGGATACCGTCCTGAGGGAACTCTGTTCTACACAGTGGGTTTTAACGCAGCAGATTCACTAGCGAACCCAAGAAACTGGTTTTCAGCGACTGCACTTGATAACGCAATGTTTAGCTCAGCTGTTTTATGTACTGCAGGTCCATTTAACGCCACTTGTGAAGATCCTAACCAAACTCTTCCAGGCAATACAGCAACGCCTACTGGTATTGGTGATAACGGTGCTTTTGTAATCGGTTCTTCTGGTGACATTGGTGGTACGACTTTAGATCACTGGACACTAGACGAGAATAAAGATCTAATTAACACTCAAGATGGTCTTTAAGATCAACTCTTAGTTTAGAGTTAGAAAAGCTCCTCCTTGGTGAGGAGCTTTTTTTTTGTCTTAATCCCAGTAATTGTCTAAACTCAACCTATGAATAAAAAATGGACCAAAAAAGATTTTGTATTAGGGCTGGTCGCCTTCGCCCTATGTGTTCTGATCTTTAGTATTCAATCCACCAAAAGCTTGTATGAAAAGCGAAATAGTTACTTGGTACCACCTCAATCCATTAAATACATGACCTTTGGCTATGAGGATGTTTTAGCGGATTCGCTATGGATTCGGTTGATTCAAGATTTCAGTACCTGTGATCCAAGTGGAAAAGCGGGCGTACAAGAGTATCTCAGGCAAGATTTAAGGTCAGAGGAATTGGATGAATCTTTGAAAGATGCGGACAGTGAAAAGCTCTATGAGTTGTATGAAGAGAAGTGGAAAGCTCCCAAATGTCATATGAGTTGGGTCTATTATATGTTGGATCGCATCACGGATTTATCTCCAAAGTTTGATCGAGCTTATCGAACGGGTGGTCTGTTTTTGAGTATTGTACTTGATGATCGTGTGGGTGGAGAGTTGTTTTACGATAAGGCTCTGAAAGATCACCCCAACAACTGGCAGTTGGCTTACCATGCGGGCTATCATGCATTGTATGAAACTCGAAAGTTCTCTAAGGCAGCAGATCTGTTTAAATTGGCAGCAGATAATGGAGCTCCCCACTGGGTGTATGCCCTTGCCGCTAAACTGCATGAGCGAACCGGTCGGGCCGAATTGACAGTGAGGTACCTGACAGAGGTGCTTGAGAACAATCCGGATATCAATGCTGAGCGATTTAGAGAGCGTCTCGAGATGGCTAAAGAAGTTTTAAGAAAAACTCAAAACAAAACCCAGTAAACCCCTGATTATATTAGATTTATAGATCTGTAAAAAGTCGAATCATCACCTTGACGGATGGGTGCTCGAACACATATTTGTAGGGTCCAATATCTATCGATCGGGAAAGACGTGCAAATGAGTGATGATTTTTACAATATTCTGGGTGTGGAACGTTCAGCGGATGAAGCCACAATTAAAAAGGCCTACAGAAAGCAGGCCATGAAATTCCACCCCGATAAAAACCCGGGAGATAAAGAAGCTGAGGAAAAGTTTAAAAAAGCTGCGCAGGCCTACGAAGTTTTAGGCAATCCTACAAAAAGGCAAAATTACGATCGCTTTGGTCATGCTGGTGGAGCCGGTTTTGGCGGGCAAGGTTTTGGTGATGTAGGGGATATTTTTGACGCTTTTGGAGATATTTTTGGAGATATGTTTGGTGGAGGACCAACGGGTCGACGGCGTCGTCAAGGACGTGGACCACGGCCAGGTGCTGATCTCAGGTATTACCTTGAAGTGGATTTAGAAACTGTTCTTAGTGGGGATAAGCAGCCCATCGAGTTTGATTATGAAGTGGACTGTGGCACCTGTAATGGTTCCGGAGCAAAAGAAGGTACAACGCCAGAAACCTGTGGCCACTGTGGTGGTGCGGGGCAGGTGGTTCAGCGCCAAGGTTTTTTTCAAATGGCCACCACATGTCCCGTGTGTCGTGGCGAAGGCACCATCATCAAGGATCCCTGTGACACCTGTCATGGGAAGGGTAGAACTAAATCCCATAAGAAATTGGAAGTGACTGTTCCGGCTGGCATCGAAAGCGGCAATCAATTGCGACTTTCAGGCGAAGGCGAAGGCGGTTATTTAGGAGGGCCTGCGGGTCATCTCTATGTTGAAGTGAGGGTGCGTCCGGATGATCGATTTGAACGCCAGGGCCAAAACTTGATCAGCCGAATCAATGTTAGCTATCTGCAGGCTCTTTTGGGCGCAGATCTTCAGGTGGATGGGATTGAAGGGAAAGAAGATCTCTCTTTGCCTAAAGGAACTGAGCCTGGGGATTTAGTGAAGCTTTCTGAAAAAGGGCTACCCAGCCTGCGGAGAGCCAAGCGAGGTGAGCACATATTCCAGGTTCATGTAGAATTCCCTAAAAAATTAGCTAAAAAAGAAGAGGCTTTGCTTCGAGAGATCGCCCAGTTGAAAGGTGAGGAAGTGGCTGAAAAGAAAGGCTTTTTTAGCTAAGTCCATGAAACCCACCTTGACGGATGATTTTATGATCACAAGTTAAGAGTGTGGATAAGATAAAAGCAATTTAATCCATTTATTTATGAATTATTTTAAGGAGAAACAGCAATGGGTAAAATTATTGGAATTGACTTAGGAACCACAAACTCTTGTGTGGCGGTTATGGAAGGCGGAGAAGCTAAAGTGATCGTAAATGAAGAGGGAGGGAGAACCACTCCATCCATCGTGGCCTATACAAAAGATGGCGATAAATTAGTCGGGCAAGTGGCTAAAAGGCAGGCTGTAACTAACCCCGAGAACACTGTGTATTCGGCGAAGCGTTTTATTGGACGCAGATATGGTGAAGTGGCTGATGAGACAAAGCGTGTTCCTTATCTTGTAGAAGATAAGGGTAATGGCGATTGTATTTTTGATATCAAAGGCACCAAAGTATCACCAGAAGAGATTTCTGCAGCGGTATTAGGTAAGCTTAAAAAAGTGGCTGAAGATTACTTAGGTCACGAAGTGACAGAAGCTGTAATTACGGTTCCTGCTTACTTTAACGATGCTCAACGACAAGCGACTAAGGATGCGGGTAAAATCGCTGGATTAGAAGTGAAGCGTATCATTAACGAGCCAACGGCTGCCGCTCTTGCTTATGGTTTAGATAAAAAGGCCGAAGAGAAGATTGCTATCTTTGACTTTGGTGGTGGAACATTTGACGTTTCTATTCTTGAAGTGGGTGACAACGTTGTAGAAGTAAAAGCTACAAACGGAGACACTCACCTGGGTGGTGATGATTTTGATGATAAGATTTTAGATTGGATGATCTCTGAGTTTAAGAAAGATCAAGGGATTGATTTAGCCAACGATAAGATGGCTCTTCAGCGCTTAAAAGAAGCAGCAGAAAAGGCTAAAATCGAGTTAAGTACGGCTCAAGGGACGGAAATTAACCTTCCTTTCGTAACGGCAGATGCCTCTGGTCCTAAGCATTTGAACTTAACGCTTTCTCGAGCCAAGTTTGAGCAGATGGTTGATGATCTTGTACAGCGGTCTTTGGAGCCGTGTAAAAAGGCGATTAAAGATGCTGGTCTTTCTGAAAGTCAGATTGATGAAGTGGTACTTGTGGGTGGTACGACTCGTATCCCTGCCATCCAGGAAGCGGTTAAAAAGTTTTTTGGTAAAGAGCTGAACAAGTCTGTGAACCCAGATGAAGTTGTGGCTTTGGGAGCTGCAGTTCAAGGTGGGGTTTTGGCCGGTGATGTGAAAGATGTTCTTCTTCTAGACGTGACACCTCTTTCACTAGGAATTGAAACTCTGGGTGGCGTAATGACTCGCTTGATTGAGCGTAACACTACGATCCCTTCTAAGAAGTCTCAAACCTTCTCAACGGCTGCGGATAACCAAACCAGTGTGGATGTACATGTTTGCCAAGGTGAGCGTGAAATGGCGGCTGACAATAAGACTTTGGGTCGATTTGAGTTGGTAGGAATTCCACCAGCACCTAGAGGTGTTCCTCAGATTGAAGTTACTTTTGATATTGATGCCAACGGCATTATCAATGTATCCGCCAAGGATCAGGGTTCTGGTAAAGAGCAGGCCATTAAGATCACTTCTAAGTCTGGATTGACAGAGGAAGAAATCGATCAAATGGTCAAAGATGCGGAAGTGCATGCGGCTGATGACAAAAAGAAGAAAGAAGCTATTACTACTAAGAATGAATTGGACAACTTAGTTTATGCAACGGAAAAAATGGTTCAAGAGAATGAGAGCTCTCTATCTGATGCCGATAAAGAGAAGATCACTTCGGCTGTAGATGAAGCGAAAAAAGCCATTGAAGCCGATGATCTTGCAGCAATGAAGGCTGCTAGCGAGAAGCTAACAACGGCCAGCCATGAGTTGAGTTCTGTACTTTACAAGAACCAATCTGGTGGTGGAGATGCCGCCGGTGGCGCTGCAGATTCCTCTTCATCCAATTCTGAAGGTGGGGAAGATGTGATCGACGCGGACTTTAAAGACGTGAATGACACCAACTAAGTTTTAATACAGGTTTTAATGGAAAAGGCTCTCCGCTAGGAGGGCCTTTTTTTTGATTCATGCTTTGGAATGCTGGTCGATGGCCATGTGGGAGGTAGATTATTCGATCCGAATGCCGTCATCTCCGAAATAAAGTAGTGCACCTATACTTATATAGCTGAATGAGTTGTCGTTAATTCTCAGTCCCATTTCTGCTGTGAATTGTAGTTTTTCAAAATTATAAGTCTTCCAAATACTACCAAAAATGAGTTGCCCAGATAATTGGAGGTCCCCATCATAGCTGACTCCATATAAGGGGACAGAGATATAAGAATCAAAGGATCCATATTCCGTACTAAAGTTTTTGCTGACAATGGGGCCCGCGAAAACTCCGGTCTCATTGATTCCATCTGGTTTCGCGACCAAAATTCCTCCGATGGCTCCAATGGCAGGTTGTTCTTCGAAGTCCGGGTAGGGGATCCATTTGTACTGCCCTACAAAATGGTAATCCGCAAAACCAGTACCGAGTTTAAATCCTATTTCGGAGTCTGCATCGAGAGGTAGAGACCCACCAGCAGTCAAACTCCCAAAAGTACCGGGATCAGTGATTAACTGTTGGGAAAGATGGATCTTATATTCGCCCGGATTTAAAACTTTTCCTGACTCATGAATGGCAAGATAGGCCTGGGAAGCCAGTCCAAAAAACAAAAAACTGACAAATGTTACAAATAGAGAAATGTGTTTCATTGGATCTCCTCAAATAGAGTCACTTCTAAAGTCCGGTAACGTATCATACTGGGAACTCCGGGACTATTAGATAAGTTTAGCCTCTAAATAAAAAACTAAACAAATCTTCCCTTAATGAAAAGGGATGTCGGGCCGAAAAGGAGTTTGATATGGCTTGGATATTTCGTCAAATTCTCCTTCTAGGGTTGGTGCTAGGGTGGGAGTCCGTTTGGGCTTCTGATAGCTGTGAGTGCGCGAAAATCACTTGTGGGCCATGTGAAATGTCGCAGAGTTTAAAATTCTATACTGAAAAATGTGAAGCTGGGGCAAAGACGAAGTCCTGTGCTCGACCCGTATGTGTGCCCCTAGATCCCATGCCTGAACATTGTGTTGCTGAGGCGGCAAAAGATGTCGAGCGAAAAGTCGCCAGTCAATCAAAAGCAAAACCAATCACTATGGCGCAGGCCAATGTTGAAGTAGCGACTGTGCAAAAGTTCAGAGGTTCCGCTTGGGTAAAATCGGCTCTTAATAAAAAATCGACCATCCAAAAAGACATGAAGATCTACGAAACAGATACGATCATAACGGGTAGTAAAAGTGCAGTGGTTCTTATCTTTAACGATTTGAATCGGGTTTTTATACATGCTGATACAGAGGTTCAAATTACCGAATACACTCAGGCTAAAGAGAAAAAGCGTAGACGGGCACTATTGGATCTCAAGAAGGGTAAGTTGCGAAGTTCGGTGAAGCAAAAATATGAAAACTCACAACAGTCTTTCTACCGGGTTCGCTCAAAATCTGCGGTGGCGGGGGTCCGAGGGACTGATTTCGTGGTAGAAATTAGTAGCGGCACTAAGCAAGAAACAAAAATCTCAACCCTCTCCGGTGAGGTAGGACTGAGTGGTCGGTTTGAGGATGCTAAAGTGGTATCAGTTCCCAATGGACACAGAGCCAGCTTTGTAGTTAATACGGCTGATAACTCAATGTTTGATGATTCTGAAAAGAGAGAGTTTGCGGCAAAGGGCTACTTAACTCCTGTTTATAAGATGTCAGATCATCAAGTGAAAGAAATCACCTATGAAATGAGTATTGCCCGGTTTGATGCTCCTGAAAAGAAGCCCAAAAAAGAAGTTAAGCCGAAAATGGTCTCCTCAGATGTTTGCCAATCACCTTCGGCACAATTGAATCAGTGTCTATGGACTTGCAGTGGAAACCCTAAGGGTCAAAATGAATGCAGAATAGATCTTCCGTCGGTGTCATGCGTGCGGAAGAGATGTAATGCGAATGGGGAATGGAAAGAGGAGACTCGAATCCCAGCTAGTGAATCTTTTCAATGTCCTGCAGAGGGATATACTGTAAAGGCCTGTGATTATTAAGATTCCAGAAAAGAAATCATTACACTAACAATTTCAAAAATATTCGTGCTAGCTTTCTGCTACAAGTTGGGAGGCTCTGGTGAAATATTTTTCTATTCTTTTTACACTGCTATTTGTGATTTCCAATTCAGCGTTGGCTGAAAGTTGCTACTCTCCTGGAGAGGAGTATGAATATCCAGGTACAGTGCTCGCAGAGCTTTGCCGTTTAGATTGGAAGCCTTCGGCTTCTGGTTATAATCTTGGTTTTATGGGGCAGATATGCGCGACTATGGTTTATGAAACTGGAAATGGTTCCATTCAGAAAGTTGAACGTGATTTATCAGAGGGTAGAAATTCTGCCTGGCTAAAGAAGGCTCTTGTTGAATCATTCGTAATCAACTCTCACGTTGATGCTGAATCCGGAAACGTGGATTTGGGTTACACTTGGCAATTTATTAAGAGTCTTGCTGAGTCAAGAAACGCTTCCATAGCGAATTTAGCTGAAGGCCTTGTCATTCAATTTCTCTATGAGGAACAGTTTGGACACAGTTTTGGTCCGAATTGCTACGGCGAAGAATAGTCTCTTATAGGGATAAATTTGAATTATAGGGTCCAACTTTTTGTCATTAAATAAGAGGTCGACAGTTATTACCAGTTTTATATAAACAGGTTTGAGTTGAGCTGGCACGTATATTGGAATAGTTATTGATACCTGGTTTTAAAAACCTGGGCCCTGCTAAAAATACCAAAAAGAGTCACATCGATGTGGCTCTTTTTTATTTTTGTCCCATCTGGTTTTGACTGATTTGTATGACGTTTATTTTAAGTCCTTTATCAGGTTCAACGGACATTCTTTTTTCAGGGGTGTCGTTAGAGATCTTTTTCTTAAGCTCTTCATATTGAGCTTCTCGCTTTGCGAGCTCTTGATCGAAGTTAAGTCCCCACGCGCTAGGTGTAATGAGAGATAATAGGCCTATTATCAAAAGTATCTGCTTCGAGCTCATAACCCTTCCTTGGATATTGAACCTCTTCCTAAGGCTCATCTATTCGACATAAAGAATTCCCACCTAGGTTAATGGGATCCTAAATTTTGCTGGTCATTGCCCAAGAGCTTATGGTTCAGATCTGCCATCGGCGCGTAGGCCGCTATTGAGTCAGAGAACAGGAGCTTCGTCGAGTATAGACTCAGAGACTCTAGTTTGATTTTATTGAATAAGGGTAGTGGTACTTTTCAAAATAGTAATCTGTAGGAAAGTACTCTTTTCTAGGGTATTCCTGCCACAGGCATTTATTGCCAGGGATGGTGGCTTTTTTAGATGTACCAAAGGTGAACAGGCTTGAAACATTCACCTCGAGTTTTTGATGGGGTTGAATCACATCTAAATCTTTAACCGGAATCCATCTCAGCCCTTTTAGATGACTATAAGTGTAGGATTCCTCGTGGGATTCTACGGTTTTCGTAGTTCTCTCTAAGCCAATATTTTCAATGGACACATTGTCTTGTTCACGGATATCTGGAGATGTAACAAGGTAGAGGTCTAAACTTTTTTTCCTACAGCCAGGAAGTTTTTTGGCGGCCTCTTGTTGAGTACAGTTCCTGCCATGGCCATGTATGGGATCAACAAAGCCTTCCGTGTATCGGCCAATGATTTCATAGGCTGTTCCAACAGGGTTTTGTAAATCAATAAACAATAGGGGATCAAAATGAGGGGCCGATGATCGCTTTGCGTGGATCAATGGGATGTTTTTATGAGGTGCATACCAGTACCAATTCGCTTCCCGAGCCTCATTTCTAAATAGCCCCGATTCAAAATTTCTAACAGTAATACTATTATCGTTCTCGAAGGCGGCGACGTGGCTGGGATGGTTTCTATAGTCAGAGCGAAATATAGATTTGAAGCGAAAGCGTGGTGGTGAAGGTTGACCTAGAAGACCAATATGACAATTTAACTCAGAGGGTTCGTAGACACTCTTGATGGATAAATCACCATTTGTATTGATGTAGAACTCTCTCGACTCATTTTCAGAAACCGGAACTCTGGCTACAAAGGTATTTCTTCCCGTAGGTTTATTAGCGGGAAAAGGCAGGTAGGGAGTCAGGTAAGTTTCTTTGTAGGAGTTCATCGCCGGCAAAACATATTGATGAAATTTCTTTTGCTTAAATCCCAATATATCGATGGTGTAATTCAGTTTATGTCCCAATCCAGGTAGTCGTCTCTGGTAGTCTTCAACACTTTCTTCTTGGGGGTAAAGTGAGTTTTCATCATTAAATTTTCCCACATGATAAAATGTCTGTGGATAGTGGTCAGAAATTCTGACGTCTGCCTGATTGTAACCTGAAGCTTGAACATAAAATTTGTCGGGTAGGACCCGCTGGTCAAAAATATCTGGGTTCTCAGGTTCTATTTTTACATTTTCGGGGTTTATAAAAAACCTTCGATGATATCCAATCGGGGAGATGACCTTTATCTCGGAGGTGAAGTTTTGCAACTTCTCAATTAATTTATCTTTGATGGTACTCGTAATATTGGCGATTTTATCGATGCCTAGGTTTTTTCTAAAAATGTTTATCAAGGTTAAGTAGACAGGGTGGTCTTGATGATTGTTATAGTTTACATCGGCCATTCCAATGGCTTTGGGGCCAAGGGGTACATGACCTGTGGGCACAGGAATATATTCTGTAGTGAGATCTGTGAGTCCTTCCAGTGGCTCACCACCTGGGATCGGATTATCTAAACTATAAATGAAATCTAGACGTGCTTCGGGGGCTCCCACTATGACGTCATTCTCGTAAATGCCGGGAGCTGAAAGGTCCGAGGATGTCTTTTCCGTTTGATTCAGTTCAGTGCTTTCAATGATTCGATTCAGTTCATTGATACGTTGTGTGTATTTGGCATTGAATTGGGGGAATTTCCAGGCCTCCGTTGCATTGGCCGCATCGTTAATTCGCTTTTTCTCATCGATGGCTTGTTTTCGGACTTCTTTTTCTACGTCGAGTTGGTTAATGATTCCCGCTACATTATAGACGCGCAAATTATCAGGGACTTGTTTGTTGAATTTCACATGTGGGCCCCAGTCTTCTGGGCCCATAATGAAGTCTCCCGTACGGGTATCGATCATTCGGTTGCGTTGTAATATTAAATTTCTCTGCCAGGAGAGTCCTGAGCTGCCAATGGCTAGCCGATACACTTGCCGAATGGGGAATGGAATATTGAGGCCGGCGAAGCTGGCCAAGACTAGGCCCCCTTGGAGCAAGTTTAATGAGGTGGCTATTCCATTTTCTGGATCAGCATCCATTTTTAGAAACATTTCCTGTCCATAGTTGGCAGTGGGTGAGCCCCAGAAGGGACTGCCCAAGCTGATCAAGTTACTAAAGTTTTTAGGTGTACCAGCATTTTTTTTAAGGTGGATGTTTTTGTAGAGTTCCGTGGCTTCATATTTTTCAGCCACTTCAAGTGCATCTTCTTTTCCACTTTGCATATTTTCAACGGTGAGTTCTTTACTCAGTCGATCTTCGAATACCGACAGCGCGCCTTCATAGTTACAGAACGCCGTTGGGCCTTCCGTATCTTTGCTGTAGCAAGAGTTTAAAAATGAAGCCATTGTAAGGCCGCCCTGGGAGTGAACAATAACGCTGTAGCTGGTATCTAAATTGGTAATGTCAGTGGCACATCGGGGCAGGTCATCAAAATAACTCGCACATTTTCTAATATGGTTTTTAGTAAAAAGACCGGAGTCTCCTCGGGTGAGACATTTTTTATAATCGTGAATTAAGATTTCTTTTTCGGGATGGTTGGCTTGGCAAGTTTTAAGGTCATCCAATCCCGATTCGACTAAAAAACTGATGATCTTCGCATTTATGATTTGAGCAAAATGATAGGGGTGTAGATCTCTAGATGTGAGGTAGTCCCAAGGGTTCTGACCGTTTGTTACAGTGGGATAAGTTAAGTTTTTAAATCTCAAACTACGATAGGGGCCGAGATCTCGTTTTAAAATGTTTTCCATGTGTCCAAAAGTGGATTCGGCGCCCAACAGACCATGTACAAAGAAGACCGCATGGGGTTTAGGATTGAATGAGTCATCTCGACGAATAAGAAACTCGGCATACCCATCAGCTTTCTCTCCTGTGGGAGTTGGGGCAAAATAGGTGAGGGGGTTGCCGGTCGTTAGGGGGACCCCTGCCGCGACATCGGTGACAGAATTTTTGTCCCGATAACCCAAGAACTCATCTTCTTGTTGTGCTCCAAATAGAAAAAGTGGTGCCGCGAGTGTTAGGATCACTGCACTCAAATGTATTTTTTTTAGAAACACGTATCTCATCCGCGGGTTAAATGGGTTTGGGCTATTCACGCTAATAGATGGCAATATTGATGCCATCTATACAGCCTTGAGCCCAATTTTTGTGCTTTGAATTGAGTCTCTGCTCTGCCCGTGCTGCAATGGATTTGGGGAGAGGGACGTTGCCAAAGAAAAGACGAAAAAAAGTGAAAAAATCAATAGTTTGGCGATTGATTTTATTGGGCAGAAAAAACATTTGGCTCACACTGTTGTTTTTAATTTTCGCTGGGAATTTCTCCTATCAGGTGGCTCTGAAACCGACAGAGATCTTAAGTCTAGTTGCGAGCAATGCTATTTATACTCCCAGTACCACTTGGTCCAAATATGGCGATGAGTTTGTGGAAAATAGAACTCAATATATCTCACCCTATTTGTTGGCTTCATTTGCTCAGGTAGAGAGTGGAGGTAACCCCTGGGTGAGTCCTGGGTGGGTATTTAATTGGCGTCGGCCCATTCACAGAATCTATGCCCCCGCCTCTTCTTCGGTGGGATTAATGCAGTTCACGGAAGGCACCTATCAAAGAGCCAGAAAGCTGTGTGTTCACAAAGGACAGGTTTTCGAAGACGGCCCCTGGTACGATTTCAAGAGTTGCTGGGGGAACTTTCTCTATCATCGCGTATGGCCAGGACATGCCATCGAAATGACTTCCGCCTATTTACATCGCTCCGTAGAATCCTTGGTGCGGCGTTTTCCTCAGTATAATTTTAGTTCGGAGAATGTTCGTAAGGTGGCTGCGGTGACCCATTTGTGTGGGATTGGCGTTGCAAAGAGAGTGATCCGACAGCGCTTTAAAATCACTTCAGATCAAACCTGTGGCTCACACAATCTATCCCGCTATGTGGATAAAATCAGTCGACTCTCTAAAACCTTTCGACGGCTTCATAAATAGATCCAAGGTTGATTTTTCCAACTCAAGTCAGTAGTTTCATGGAGAGCTTGGTTTGGGGGGGATTATGAAAGCATTTTTTCTATTTTTGGTATCATTTATGGCGCTACCTAGTTTAGCCATGAAATCTCAGATTAAAATGGAGCGCCCAAAGGCCGTATTTATTAAAACCACCGAGGGGTTGCATGCACCTTTAGATTTAAAGCAGCGGAAAATTCAGTTTTCAAAGCAAGATGTAGAGAAATGCCGGAATCGGTTAGTCCGTAAAAGTGGAACTTTGCATTTCACCTGTACCTTGAGTTTACCTGTATTGAGCGAAATTTCTCGGCTCAAAGAGCAAATAAGTCCAGAAGCTTTCAAGGTGACCTATGGGGATCGGCCGCGTTGGGTGAAGATGTTGGTTGCCAAAAATGCTCGTGAAGTGACTCTTGAGACCGCCTTTAATTCTAAGGGGCTCGACATCGATAAGATCAACAACAGCGATTTCTTTTTTACCTATGAACAATCAGCCATGGTCTATTTTTCCAACGTATTGCAGGCAACTCCTCTGCATATCCAAGTTTTAGAAGGCCGGAGTAGAGCTAGACCTTAGTCTGTATTTGTACCTTACGTTGTCCCACCCTAGGGCTATGCTAAACTGTTTGGCATCCAAAGGGAGGCGCGTAGAATGGCTGCCAGTACTCATGCTGAACCAAAACATCTTGTATTTCAAAAAGTCGGAATTTTTGTAGATGCCGAAAATATTGAAATGTCTTCGTTGAACAAGCACGGCGGACGAACGGATTATAAAAAGCTTCTCGATCATGTTGGAGATAGAGAAGTCATTCGAATCCTCTATTACAAACCCTCCTACAAAGATATTTCTAAAACTTTCGAATCATTTTGGTTGGGCCTTGGTGGAGAGTTTCGTCAACCTGAGAAAAACGCGGATAGCTTTCTCATAGTAGATGCGGTGACCATGGCGGATCGAATGGACGTGGCGATTTTAATGGGAGGGGACAAAGATTACCTACCATTGATTTGGTACCTCCGTTCTAGAGGTTGTCGAGTGGAAATTTGGTCTTGGCCAGAGACTACCAGTGATCAGGTGAAAGAAGCTGCAGACGTTTATGTACCAATGACTACGGATTTCATTATAGCCGACAGCAATAATAAAAAGCGAAACTCCAATAACAGAAAAAAGACGACAAAAAAAAGAACCACTAAAAAGGCCTCTTCAAAATAGAGAGGCATTCTTACTGTTTTAAAGCTCTGTCATCCAGTCTCGTAAGAGTTTGAGAGCCTCAGGGTCCACCAATTCTATTCCGGATAGAATCGAAGAGGGCATATTTCCAGTCTCTACATTGCAATACACTGCAGAGGCATTGTCTATGTCTGAGCAGTTAGTGGATTTTTGTAAATCCGTACCAGCGGTTTGTATAACATTTGTGTTTTCAATATTAGGTGTGGAAAAACTGTAGTTAAAACGGTAGTCGGTTTGATCGGCACATTGTCCATTGTCTCGATGGCAAGTTCCGCAATTCACATGTAAATAACCCAAAGCTTTTTGGGCCGCTTCGGAGCCAACAATCTCCAGATCGTCCACTTCATGGGTAAAAAGTTTTTGTGTGTAAAGTCTATTTAGAAGTCGGTCCACACCTTCAAATTGAGATAGCTGCAGTCGATTGAATCCCAGCACAGGTTCCTCTCCGACGTTGGGGTTATGGCAACCTGTGCATTTGCTCGTCGCAGGAATGGTATGCCCCGTTCCTAATGCATTGAAAACGTCGTTAGTGACAAGTTCAGCTCGATTCTGTTCTGCATTCCAAAGGTAGGTTGAAAAGCGCCATTCACTGTCATTGATTTTTTCCATCTGCCGGGTTTCTACAGTTAGATTGTCCCGACTAAAATTTTTGTAAAAGATAGTTCCCGCAGGGAACCTCCAGTTATTTGGGTCACTGGTATCAACATATTCTCCCGGAGGAAGATACATATTTCGGATTTTGAAAGCATCATCAGTCCACAGAGAATATTTTGGGATATAGGGGATGAGCTGTTTGCCAGCTTGAGAAAAACAGGAGTCTAAAAGATATTGATCAGGACTCTCTGGTATCTTACAGGACTTACTCAAGAGGTCCTTCGAGACTCCTTCAAAACCATCACTCCAGTTTTGGAAGAGCAATAGCCCGGAGGCGATGAGAGTAAAAATGGCGCTCGCCAGCCATGCGGATTTATGTCCCATACTGACTCATCGGTACTTATCTGAGTCAGATTCAATTTAATTTATTACAGGTGAGTGAAAATCTGGCGCAGCCGGGAAGACTCGAACTCCCAACCCCCTGGTCCGAAGCCAGGTGCTCTATCCAATTGAGCTACGGCTGCATCCTAATGGAAGGACTGAAGGTAAGTGAAAACCGGTGTCGAGGCAACGCTTATGCGTCGCGCTAGGATTTTGTATGCTTTGCCGTAACCACGGTTTTTATGTTTCCACGGACATTGAAATCACCTTCGACTTCAATCTCGTGGGGATCCAAGAGGTCCACGAGATCTCCGAGAATGTTGTTAGTCACGTCTTCGTGAAACACCTTCTCATTTCGAAATTTGTTGATATAGAGCTTCAAAGACTTCAATTCCACGCACCACTTATCTGGAACATATTTAATATTGATTGTGGCAAAATCGGGAAACCCGCTCCGTGGACAAATACAGGTGAATTCGGGACAACTAAAGGAAACCGTATATCGCCTCACTTGGGTTCGGTTTTCAAACCGCTCCAATTGGTTTTCTTCAATTGCTTTCTCTCCATACAGCTTTTCATCTGCCATAGTCACCTATCCTTTTTTGCAGACCATCGGGTATCACTATCTTAAGGCGGTGTCCAGGCCAACAGGCTAGATAGGCTTGCTTTTCATGGCCTCCAGGCGTATTCTTCCGCAGATGTCCCATTCATCAGCATCATAGAGGTTCTCTTGTTTAAACAGTTTTCAATGTATTTGGGTTTTTTAATTTTATTGATGGTTTTTTCGGCCTGTACCAGCGAGCAAAAAATCGTTTGCGACCAAAGGGATTGGTACGAACTGGGTCGGCAGGATGGCTTGCTAGGACATAGGGACAATTTTAGCGGTGTTGAACGTCGCCCGGCTTGTGAGCAGTCCGAAGTGATTTCAGATGTAAACCGCTATAATAGTGGCCATGCCGCAGGACTGATTGCCTTTTGTACCTCTAGTAATGGTTTTGAATTAGGGTTCTCAGGTGAGCCCTTCACCGATATTTGCCCGCAAGGCCTTGCTGATCGATTTCAACAGGCGTTCCGCTTAGGGGAAAGAGCAAGAGAGCTATCGAATGATTCTAGACAGTTGGAGAGTCAGATTCTTTCTACGGAGCAGGAAATCCTTCAGCGAACACAACAGCAGGAAATTGCCGCGCTTCAGAGAAGACTTGAAGAACTGCAAACCCTTCGCTCTTCTAAGTTAGAGCAGATCACTCGATTGCGAAAATCACTATAAATTTTTAGGTTTTACTTCCGTCTATTTCAAAGTGTTGAGTAGTTGCTCTGGGTTTTTAACGGCCTTGTAATAGTAGTAGGCTTTGAGTTCTTCGAATTGTTCGGTCGACAAGTCACCGGAATGACCTTGTGTTTGATTTCGAGCCAACCAGATATGGTAAAAGCTTAATGCCGCAGCAACGGAGATATTAAAACTTTGCGAAAAACCCGTCATAGGTAGGATGATGTTTTGGTCGGCCAACTCGGTGGCCTCAGCGGAGATACCTTCTTTTTCATTTCCAAAAATAATGGCCGAAGGTTCTGTAAAGTCGATGTCACTGATAGGTACTGAGGATTTTAAATCTGTAGCGTAGATTTTGTATCCTCTCTGCTTTAAGTCCTTAATGCAGGTAGCAGTACGGCCATATTCTCGTACATCTAACCACTTGTCGGCTCCTTGTGTGACTCGATTTGCTGATTTAAATCGAGCATCCTCCGACTCGATGATATGGAATTCAAAAAAACCATAGGCCTCTGCGGAGCGCATGGCTGCACTGATGTTCCCACGGTCATAGATATTCTCCATCACCGGTATAATGGAGCGAGTACGGCCTTTAAGGACCTCATCAATTCGGGACTTTCTCTCTTCAGTGATGAACTCAGAGAGACCTTGGATCACCTGATTGGAGGAAAGTTTTGTATCTCCAACCGGTATAGCACTGCCCGATAGGAATCGGTGGGCTCTCCAAAATTTTTCCTTCTCTATGGTCATAGGGCTATTTATCCGAAAACATCAAAAATTCAACCGGGATTCCACTGTTTTTGAAGGAAAGAACCCCTTTGCCTTGTGAGGAGTCAGAAGTCACGATCAATCCCATATGAGAAGGCTGATAGTTTTTTCGTAATGCTTCGATCAATTGCTCATTATTTTTTGTCTGCGGAGAGCGTTTAAGTCGGGCATTGTAGGGCGGATTCGTGATCAGCCAGAGGTTTTCCTCAGTGTGGGGGAGTTTATATTCCAAACCATCTTCATTAAACAAATCGGTTTCTGGGATTGAGGCCAAATTGGTTTCTGCCGCTTTGATGGATTTCGGGTCCAGATCAATCCCAACTAGGTTTTTGAAGGGACTTAAGGGGACTTCTAGTTCTTTTAAAATGCGTTTTCCAAAATTGGGTATCTGTTTACATATAAAAAAGGAATCAAAAGCGAACGGTCGGAAAAAAAGTGGCTTATATAAAAAATATGCCTCTCCTAGAAAGGTGCCGGAACCACACATAGGGTCCACCAGGTTAACAGATTGTGGAGAAGGGCTACAGGAATTCAGCATTTTCAAAAGTAGACCAGCCGCGAGAGTTTCTCTTAAAGGAGCTGCTGTGGTTTGCGTTTTATAGCCTCGCTTATGTAAATGGTCACCCGATGTGTCGACACTGATGGTGCATTGATCCTGATCGAACCGAATGAAAATAGTAGGGGATTGCATGGGTAGTTTTTTTCGAGCGGGTTGAGCCGCACGATATCGTTCAAATGCTTGAAGGGCAGATTGTTCTAGATTTTTTTTATGGAAAAGGCGGGAACCATGACTTTCCACTTTGAATTTAGGGGTGTCTTGCCCGCAAAAATAATTCCAAGGTATCTGCACCAGGCGTTTTTCAAAGTCGACAAAATGAGTGCACTTAAACTGCTCAATGCGCCAAAGAATTCGGTTGGCCGTTTTCAGGCAATGGTTGAGCAAGAACCCTGTCCCAAGCGGCAAAGAGAGCTCTATACCGCCACTCCATAGACTTAAGTCGGGCTTCAGTTTGGGTGCTAGCTTTTTCAGCCAAAACTGGATTTCCTGAGCTAAAATCGGCTCAAAATCCAGTGCACAGCTAATAAAGAAGCGTTGGTCGTCTTTTATCCAGTTTTCCTGGGAGTACGTTGCTTTGATCTGTCTTGCCACCTGTTTAAATTCAAGCCACACTAGTAGGGTAGTTATATAAAAATCAACCCGAAAACAGGGAGAGGTTATGAACTTTATAAAAAAATCTATAATTAGCTTAGGGGCTATGGTGGGAATAATGGGAGTTACAATACCCTCTCACGCTCTTTTGATCGAACCCATTCTTACTTATGGTGCAACCACTCTAGATGTTTCAGGATCCGACGACAATCCCTCAAACCTCTATTATGGATTAAGACTTGGTACGGATGTGGTGGATTTAGGCTTCGCCTCACTCTTCGTAGCCCTTGATTATAAAACCGGTGGCGGTGAGTTTTCCATTGGTGCGCCTGTAAATTTAACTTCAGATTTTAATTACACAATGACATCAGTGGATGTGGGATTAGATCTTCCATTGGTTCGGGCTTGGTTGATGTATATGGTGACAAATAAAATTGCTTTCGATGTATCGGGAGTGGATGACTATGAGGGTGAAGGTGCTATTGGACTTGGTGTTGGTTTAGGAGTACTTCCATTTGTAGAGATCAATGTGGAATACATTGCCTCTTCTGACGACGATGTAGATTTACAAACCCTGTTGGTGGGCGTGAGTTTACCACTAGATATTTAATCTTAATTAAAACTTAACTAAAAGGGTCCTCTATATGAGGGCCCTTTTTTTTTATGAAGTGCCGGACTTTAGAGTCAAATTTTGTCACTTTATAAGTTTTCTTACACCCCCTATCCTCGGAAAGCCCCTACAGGAGGGGAAATCTTTTGGAATATGTATTGCTCCATTGTACCTGGATTATTGATGAGCGACATGGCAACTGATTGGTAGCCAAGAATGGAGATACATTATGAAGTTACGAACATTGATTGTTTTATTCACCCTTGGATTCACTTTTTCCGCTTCTGGCGCTATAGAAAATGGTGTCTCGAACTTCCTCTATAGATCCGTAATGTTAAAATCAAACTATCGAGATATGGGGTGTACTTCTTTTGTGGCCCAGAATCCAGAGTCCGGGACAATCGATGAATTCTCGGCGGCCCATTGTTTTGCAGATGTAGATGAGTTTGATGCAAATGATTCATTCCAAGTTTTTGTTCAGCCTAAAAGAGTAAAAAAAGATAAAAAGCTGAGAGCTTCCGATGGAGGAAAATACATTGTCTCTAAATCTGAGGGGCACACTGCTCAGTATGAAGTGGCTGTTGACCAGGCTGAATCTCTTTCTGGAAGAGATATCTCCCAGTTTCCCACAACCTTTTTAGGTGAAGTCCCTCTGGTTATTAATTCCCAGATGCCTCGGGTGGGAGATCAACTGCAATCGGTCAGCTTTCCCGGAGGGCAGGGCCCGAGCTCCATGTCTTGCACAGTTACCGGTTTTGCTGCCACTCCGATCATCTATGATAACGACAACGACCACCAGCTCAGTTTTGTATGTGCACCTGACTCACAAAAAGGAGAGCCTTTCGGTCTAGGAAGTTCAGGAGCTCCCATGTTTAACGAAGCTGGAGAAGTTTTTGGTGTATTTCATCGAGAGTACTCCGATAAATACGGTGGTTATCTTGTAACCCCCTTTAGCGCTTTTCGACAGCAAAGGGTGTCCATTGAAAAAATGCTTACCGGTACTCCTGCGGATAAACTCATCACCGCAGCACATGGATGTTTTGATGATCGAGGAGTGCTTGTAGAGTTGATTTATTCTTTTAATTCACTTGGGCCAGACAGGCAGCATTTGAGCTTTAAATTGCAGGATAGGGTCTATTCAGAAACCTGGATTTCTGAGGCCAATTGCACAGATCTTTGATTGAATGGAAATTGCAAAAATCGTCCTATGCGTGAAATATATACATCGCAACTTTGTTACACACCCGATTTATTGACCTGAGGACCAATCTGTTCATTATAGAGGGCGAATAACCTTAACAAACCTGGCTTCGTTATTGCTCATGTAAAGCCTGACCCAATAAACCCAACTCCTCGCCGAGCGAGGTAGACTTATATGTAAGGAGTTTCTCCCATGAATCGCCACCCCCTTTCTACGACTCTGCGGTATTTCTTATCGCTAACAATGGTCCTAGGTTATCTTCCAGCAATGGCTGGCTCTATGCCTGGACTCTCTAAATCTCAACGAGCTGAATTGGTTCGCAAGGCCACGTCTGAGTTATCAGCCGCAGAATTAAAGCAATACGCTTCTGCGACTATGGACAGCAGCGAGATCGCAGACCTTCAGGTTATTACGGATAACGACATTGCCTTTTGGAAAAAAGTCGAAGTGATTCGAAGTGCCCAAAGAGGTGACGAACTTCGTTTGGTATATTTTATATTCGCAAATGACACCACTTCTTCATTTTTAGCTAAAGAGCTATTAGATGCGGCTAAAAGAGGTGTTCGGGTTAAGCTCATGGTCGACTACTTTCAGAACTATGCAAAGATAGATCTGTTGAAAGCCATGGAGTTGAACTCTAAAGGTTTAATTCAGGTTCGTCTTTACAATCGACCGACAAGAAATACTATATTAGATGCTGCTTACTTAACTCTTGGTTGTGACGGTGAACTTACAAGTAATGCCGACAGAACGGCTTGTAAGAAAATTAAAATTCAAAAGTTGGATGCAGCTGTGGCTGAAGCCAACGAGCCGATGCTTGATAAAGCGATCAATATCTCTAATATGAATATCGCTCAATCGGGCTTGTTTTTAAGTGGTCTTTATTCAAAAGATTCAGATATTATGGCTAAAGCGGTTTTGGGTGGTCAGCAAATCGATCTTTCTAAACTTAAAAGTGGTGATAGCGATGAACCAGCTATGACAGCAGAGGACAAAGAGGGTCTCAAAACCTTTCTTAAGTTAATTTGGAAAGCTAAAACAGCAGACAATCCATTTACTCGCCTTTCGGCTGCCATGCAGTTGAGATTGGCTTTTTTACTGTTTGGTGAATCTAAGAAGCTTAACCAAATCTATAACGGTTTAACAGGTGTAGTGCCTTTTTCAACGTCTGGATCTAAAGCCTACGGCGACCGTCTGACTAAGGATTTTGTAACTGTAGATCGATCTCACTTAACGGATTACACTCACCACAAGCTTGTTATGAAAAATGGTAGCAAGTGGGTCATGGGTGGCCGAAACGTTGAAGATTCTTACCATGTAGCTAGCGAAGACCTCATTTCTAAGTATATGTTTATGGACACCGATGTAATGGTGACTTTGAAACAGGATTCGCAGGCGATGAGAGATTCTTACGACAAGATTTTTAACTTTAGAGCCATGGCGGCTTCGTTGAACGAAGTGGCACAACATGCTCCTAACGATCAGGCGGCGAACTTGGCTATCGTTAAGAATAAATGTCTTGAAGGCTTCCTATCGGATGTTAAGGGGCTCGCGACCAGTGAGCAGCGTACGGATTACTTGAGATCAGCTGACTATAGATCAGAAAAAAGAACTCCTGAATTCAAAGAAGCTAAAGCGGCTTATCAAGCAGAAGCGTGTACTCAACTTCAAGCTGATTATACTGCGGACGAGCGACGTGAAATGGCAATGGGTGACCTATTGGCCTTAGCCCAAGAGTATGAAGCTTATGCTCAAGAAAAAGGTCTTCTGCAGAAAGTGTCTGAGAATAAATCGACTCTAAAACTAAGTGCTAATGACAAAAAGACGGCTAAAATTGCATACCTTGAGAACATTCATTTCGATAAAGATATGGAAGATACATCTCAGGCACGAAGAGTTTATGGCCTCACTGAATACACTAAGCCAAATACTGATGGTTCACAGTCCAATATTTTTGTGAGAGCTATTTCAGCTCCGTTTAAATGGTTGTTTGCCATCGACAATGAAAAGTCCACTTCTACTAGATACATCCACGACGCTTTAGTGCGCGGTATGGAGAGTGCCTGTGCAAGAAGTCGAGATGGTAAAGAGCGTGAGCAAGTGATTTTACACAATGCTTATTTTGCTCCACCAAGCAACCTTCTATCGTCTTTCGCGAACATGTTGGATGGTACTTGGGACTGCAGAAACGTTGATCTTGTTATCATCACTAACTCCTTCGATACTACGGACTTAACTCCGGTGAACCTTGTAGCACGCCATGCCTTCTTACCTTTGATTCAGTACAACAATAGAATCAATGCAGGTAAAAAGAGAGCTCGAGCGGCCACATTGTCTTACTTTGAGTATGAGAATGACGAAAACTTCTTCAAACGTTCTCTTCACTCTAAGGTGACTGTTCTAGGAAAGAATGACATCATTATTGGATCTGCCAACGCGGATTACAGAAGCTATTTGATGGATACAAATAACGCTTTGTACATCAAAGATGCTCCTGAGTTAGTGGCAGAGTACACTTCGGGCTTAAAAAAGTTGATAGCTTCAGCTGATACAAAAAGTCGTAGTACTTCTGAGTTTGAACCAAAGTTAATGGTTCCTAAATTCGTAGAACAGTCTAGAAATCAAATCGTAGCTAACGATTGGGAAATCGTTCAGGCTGAGATGGCTAAATACGGAGTAGAAAAGTATTTAGAAAATCAAGCTAATGAGAGCTCAGAAGGTGAGCAGAGCTACGGAGAATTGATTCTTTACTTCAAAAGCTTACTTGATCTAGCGTATAACAAATCACATAAAGTGGTTTCTGTTCTTGAAGACGAAGATGATATCGAAACTATGATCGAAGATAAAATGTATCGAGTGATTAAGTCAGACAATAACAATTGGTATGATATGTCATTCAAAGATCAGTTTAGAACCATCAAGGACTCTGGAAGCGTATTAGAAATTAAACCAACTCCTATGATTAAACGTTTGAGAAAGCGTTTTAGAGCCGGAGAAGAGGTTGATGATGCTTGGAAGTCTATTTAATAGTCTTCCTCACCAATCATTGATTGAAAAAGCCATTCCTTAGGGAGTGGCTTTTTTTGTTTCTAAATATCTGAAAGCTACATCTAGAATTTCCGATAGGGCTTGATCGAAAATCGATTTATATTCAGAGCCGAAATGGGCAACCAGTTCAGACTCTTTAAAATGGGTGAGTCCATAATTGTTTTCGGCGCTCATGATTCCCTCTTTGACCTCTAAAATAGTGTTTTCGGCCGAAGGGAAGACAAAGTGATGGCGTCTATAGGCGTTGAACAGAATCCAGTGGGCCGCTTTATGGATAGGCTCTGTCTGGTTGCCAGGCTGGGATTTGAATTGATTGTTGAATTCAACAAGAAAATTCTGGATATCGGAGTTTCTTAGAACGACCTCTTCCACTGAAAGTGTGTCCTCAAAGGATTTGATATATTTGTTCCAGAGAACTTCACTATGTTGATAATTGTCTTTTGGGGATCTTCGAGAAACCTGATGAGGGGAGTTGTTGAAGCCAACTTCAGTATAGACTAAGAAGATTCCATCTTCCATAGCTCTATTGTAGAGCTCCTTAGAGGGATTGATTGTCGTGGGAAAAAACAAGGCGATATGAGAATTATGCAATCGATTGATGCTTGAATAAGTAGTTAAGTTATCCAGATCATTATTTGTGAGGGTTTTCAGGGCCTCTGATCGACGAGGATCAAAATCTTCAGCCCTAAACGACGCGAGAATCGTATATATTTCCGCATAGTGGTCTAAAAGGGATAGAGTGGTTTCGACGGGTTCAATGAGTTTTAATTCGTCAACAAAGTCTTCCATTTCCTTTAATAGGAGCTCTAGATGAGCTTTTAGTTGAGAGAGGTCTGTTGCGCTCCATTTAGTCTCATTGGGCGTGGTCTTAGTAAGCTTAAGCCATTGCTTTGTTAGAAAATGCTGGCGGTGTTCAATTTCTGCTCTGAGTGAGAGTAGGTAGCGATGTCTTTCTGGGACGGGGAGGTCATCTGTCTTTTTCCCAGATCGGATCCATCGTTTGAGTCTGGAGCTGATGGTCGGAATTGAAAGTTCGAGAGAGTCCTCGGTGTCCATGGTGAATACCACTGAATTATTGGCTCTAAACAATGTATTGCATTGATTAGAGAACGCAGGTGGTGTCATCAGGAGGAGTCCCGCTGTGACGAAACTAGGGGATTTTTTCATGGGTAGAAGGCTACAGTGGGGCATTTGTTTCGCCAACATTGGGTTGGATGATTTACACTTATACCCAAAGTGAAAAGGAATGCTTATGGATCCCAAAGAATGCGTTGATAGGTGGAGTCGTCCTATCTAGACGGATTTAGGATACCTGTGAAGATGTGTGAGAGTGATCGTGGCAAAGAGCAAAAAGAAGGCGCCGGATTGGTGCAAGACAGCTAGTTCTAGAGGAACTTTTAAAACAATAACTCCCACACCCAGTAGAAACTGTAAGCAGAGAAGCGAAAGGGTGAGCAAGACTGGACCACGAACACTCATTTGTTTGGAGTATTTAATGGTCTTAACTATTAGAACTATTCCACATAGGAGCAGACTCCATCCGAGAGTCCTATGAGTAAACTGTACAGTAGCATGGGTTTGGAAAAAATTAAGCCATGTCGGTTCCAAAAGTAATCCTTCAGCAGGGAAAAATCGACCAGACATGTCTGGAAAGGTGTTGTGTCCATAACCGGCTTTAAGGCCCGCAGTAAAAGCTCCCCAAACGATTTGAAGGGAGAGTAATGCTAAAAACGAAATAGAGTAGGGAAGAAGGGAGCTTGGCGAGGTGGATTTTGAAGTCCCACGAATCAGATCTAGTAAGATCCAATAAAGGTAACAAAAGATGGCAAGAGCGAGGCAAAGATGTGCCGCCAATCTGAAATGACTGACGTCCACTCGATCCACTAAGCCACTTTGAACCATATACCATCCCAAAACGCCCTGGCTGCCCCCTAAGATAAGTCCTATCCATAATTTTAGAGAAAGGCTTCGGGAGGAAAGCCGGCCTCTGAATTGAAAGTAAACCAATGGTATAAAGTAAACCAGGCCAACCAGTCGACCAAGGGCACGGTGAAACCATTCCCAGAAAAAAATGAGTTTAAACTCTCCTAAGCTCATACCAGCATTAGCGAGTTTGTATTCGGAAGAGGTTCTGTAAAGCTGAAACACTCTGTCCCACTCTTCGGCGCTCATTGGGGGGAGGGCCCCCATTATAGGACGCCACTCCACCATTGAAAGCCCCGAGTCGGTGAGGCGAGTGATGCCCCCAACCAGAACCATCAAGTATACCAGTGCGCAGACAGATCCCAGCCAAATCAGTACGGAGTTTTTAGTTTTAACTTTTGTAGAATTCATTGGATGCCGTTGTAGTAGGTGGAAATGTCCAAAAAGTCTTTTTCATTTAAGTCGTCAAGGACACCATTCATAAGTACGTTTTTACGTTCTCCAGACTTGAAAGCTTTGAGCTGATTGACCATATAAGTGATTTGTTGTCCTTTGAGGTTAGGCCATTCCGAGTTAGAAGAAACGCCATTGGTCCCATGGCAGGCAGCACAGGTGGCTGTCATGGTTTTACCTCGTTTAGGGTCGCCCATTTCCTCTGCGTTGAGGGAGAGCGAAAATACGCTTATTATAATCATCCATTTCATGTCTCTGTTTACACCTTTTTGCGTGAAAAAAGTCAACTTTCTATGAGTACAGATTTATAAAAACAATTTGAAAAAGTACTGAAATTAATTAAAAATTTTATTTTGTGCGGCATTTAAATAATATCCACATCGCGAGTCCACCGAATGAACTTTTTGAAGATCCTCAATCAATTTCAAGGCGTATTTAAGTGGTCTTCCTTTATCATAACCTTTTTTATAATGGTCATTTGTTTCTCAAATCTATCTTCCTATGATGTATATTGGCACCTGCATATGGGCTTGGATTTCATTGAAAAGGGGCTTTCTCTTTTTAAAGACCATGTGTCCATAGATTTTAGAGGAGAAGAGGTATCCAATTCCTCTTGGCTCTTTCAAATCTTTCTTGCTCTATTTTATAAAATTGATGGGTCTTTTTTAGGGCTGTACATATTTAAAAGTTTAATTTTCGGTTCTATCCTCCTGTTGTTGATCTATTTTGGCCGCGTAAGAAAATGGGATTGGGGTTTTGTGTTTGTAGCGGTTTTGTTAGTGGCAATGTCCATTGCCAATCGCAGAATGCTTAGGCCAGAGAATTTATCCTATGTTTTTTTCCTCATTTTTACCTTTCAATATCTTTCAATAGCTAGTGAGTTTTCGCGAAAAAAGCTTTGGGGAATGATCGCCGTCCTAGTGGTTTGGTGGAATTTTCATTCGAGTGTTTTATTTGGACTTGTAATAATAGCGGGAGTACTGGCGCAGAGGTTTATCTTCTGCATTCATAACAAGAAATATAATTTAATTTTTAAAGAAGTTTTGTTCTTCGGAATAGTGGCTAATTTAGTCATGTTTATCCATCCATTGATGACCCACCCTGCTCTTGGGTTGGCGGAAACTACAGATAAATGGTACACAATTATTACAGAATATCGTCCGCTTAGCATAGAGAAAAACCGCTTAGAGCATTTTGTAAGTATGACAGTGATGCTTTCAGTACCAGTCATCTCATTGGTGAGAAAACGTCTAGATTTGTTTTTCATTTCCGGCATTATTATGGTTCAAACAGTGGTGAAATTTAAGCTCTATCCCTACTTTATGATATTCAACACAATTTTTTTGGTGGATTGGCTTTTTACAAAAAAGAATCTGGCGACTTCCCTTTTGAGAGAGAGAAACAAAAAAGCCATTTCAATTTTAGGGGTATTCTTACTGTTTATTGGTTATAATGCAGTTCTTATGGTGTATGGGCTCTATGGCTATTTTAGCCATTCCAGCGAGTTTGATAGGAGTCAGTATAAGTACAAATTTCCAGTTGAGATAGTGCAAACGATGAAAAATAATGGTTGGAAGGGACCCATTTTTAATAACTACAATGCTGGTGGTTATTTAGGTTTCGCATTTCGTGGGGAGTCTCCCATATTGATCGACGGACGAAGTAATATTCTTTATCCCTATGAATATTACGAAGAGTTAGTGAATGCTGGATCGCATGTTTTTCTATTTAGGGACTATGTAGTTAAAAGGAATATTCAGTACATTATTACCGGTATGTCTTATTCGGACTTGTTGATGGATACCGCATTGAAGTCGGGTTATTATTCCATAGAAATGATAGATTCTACCAATATACTACTCACAAGGAATGCCATTCAGTTTCCCATTTTTACTTTGCTTCTAGTGAAGCCGTATTGCCTGGATCCTAAGCATAAGGAAGCTCTAATGAGGGAAAGGGAGCTTGCTCTTTCAAAAGATTACCAAGTTATGGGTGAGGTATTTGATTATATCCTAGCCTATTTAGAATCTGAGGATCCAAAAGCATTTATCCATCAACAAGTGAGTTGGAAAAAGGTTGCCATTCAAAGGTTGCGATTGTACTTCGCTTTTTTGAACAATGAGTTGGGGTTAATGTTGAGAATATCTGCAGGATCACCTCTGCCTCGTCTCTTAGCTTTGAAACTAAGCCGAAAGTTGGCCATGGATAATGACCCAATGGGAGCTGCTGAAGTCTTATCTCGAGCCAGACCGCCCCAAGGAGCTGGTCCTTTGGAGCAGTTTTCCTTTTTGGAGCAAATGAAGTGGTTGAATTCCAAATTTGAGAACCTCATTGATTCTTCAAAAATCGAAAAATTAGAGAAACTCACACAACAGTACTCATTTTCTGGAGATGGAGCATCAGCTCGCTATCTCTCCTGCGATCGCTACGTCTATTGATAGCCTAACAATTGAACACCTATGTACTGTTTTCACTTCTGAAATGGCCGCTAGGAGAATTGGCGTTTACCCCTTAAAACTGTATCTCATTGGAGTTGAGATATGGGAAAAATAGATAAAACAGGATTGCTGTATGCATTAAGTTCCTATTTGTTTTGGGGTACAGTTCCGTTCTATTTTTGGGCTGTCAAAGAGGTTTCTTCTTTAGAGGTTCTTAGTCACCGGGTTCTTTGGTCCGTAGTCTGTTTAGCGGCAATATTGCGGTTTCAAAAACGATTGATCCCCACTTTGAAACTACTCTTCAATAAAAAAGTATTTCTAAGTATGCTTGTGACGGGTTCACTCATGGTGACCAACTGGTTGATTTTCATACATGCTATTTCTTCTGGACAGACTTTGGAAAGCAGCTTTGGATATTTTATCCTGCCATTGATCTCTATTGCTTTGGGCTTTTTGGTTCTTGGCGAGAAACTCAGCCGGAGCCAATTTGTGGCTCTTTTCCTCGCTTCATTGGGTGTCATCTACCAGATTGTTTTAATTGGTGAATTGCCTTGGATAGCATTGGGCTTGGCCATCACTTTCGGAATTTATGGTTTGATTAGAAAACAGGTGAAAGTGGGGCCGATCCAGGGTGTATTCTTGGAGGCGACCATTGTTTTACCCGTAGCAGCGTTAGCTTTGTATGTACAGGGTAACAAAGGGTTATTGGTTTTTGGTGAAGATCTTCATTTAACTTTCTTGCTCTCGTTGGCTGGCTTTATGACTTTTATTCCTTTGTGGCTTTTTTCAGAAGGGGCCAAGCGAATACCATTAAGTGCCAATGGGTTTCTGCAGTTTATGACGCCGACCATCCACTTTTTTGTGGCTATTGTTTCTTTCAACGAGCCCCTAGATAGCAATAGGCTAGTGAGCTTTGCCTTGGTTTGGGTAGGGTTAGCTATCATGGTGATATTCCCGCTAATGCGAAATCAGATCCAAAGTTATAAATCTCGCCGTTCAAAGAAATTACACGGCCATAGAGGAGCATCGGCTCTCTAGCCAAATCTAAAGCTATTGCATATACTCCAGATTGATTCATAATGTGTGTTTGTGAATATTATCTGGGGGGAGTATCAATGAGATCTTTAATAGGGATAGCTGCATTATTATTTTCGTTTCCAACGTTAGCCATTCAGGTCATCGCGCTCAAGGGAAATGTAAAGTACAAAAATCAAGACGGACAGTTTGTTGGTCTAAAAGAAAATCAAACTTTTAAAACTCAAGCTACATTTAGGACGGGTAGGAAGTCATTGGTCCTCTTGAAATTAACTAACGGATCTCGAGTTAAGTTAAACGCTCAAACCACTTTAAGTGTGAAAGACCAGATTGAGGCAGAAGTCGATCTGAGTCAGGGTAGTGTGTTCGTGAAGTTTAACAAAGAGAAGGGTAAATCATTTCGGCTGAAGACGAGAACGGCCGTAGCTGGAGTCAGAGGAACAGAGTTTTTTACTAGCTATGGTTCCAATGAAAATGGCGATGACGTTTGGTTATGTGTGAATGAAGGTGTGGTTCGAGTGGAGAACTTGAACACAAAATCGGTTAAGAATGTAAAGCAAGGTGAGGGAGTTGGGATACCCTCCGGCAAAGAAACTACTGATCCTAAACCCTTAGCGTGGACTAAAAAGCTCAATTGGAATATGGATTCGGATTCAGATTTAGAGAATACGGTGAGTATTGAAGCCGCCTATACGGATCTTTTGGATGAGGATTATGATTAGGGCAATTATTCTTTTAGTAATTAGTTTTTACGGTTTGGTGGGAATGGGGCATGACCATTCCCCTCACGACAGTGACCCCAGCGCGTCTCCTCAACTGGGGTTAGATTTAAGATATATTTTGAAGGATGGTTTGCTCACCTATATTGGCGAGGTACAAGCTCATCAAAACAATTTTGGACGCGAGATCTACTCAGCCCAAATTCTTGCTTATTATAGACTGCATACGAACCTTAAAGTGGGAGTTTTAGTTCGCCAGCAATATGGTGCTGTTCACGATGATGATTGGCTTGAGGACTCAGGGGACTGGTTTTGGGGAGAAACCCAAAATAGACGTGAAACTCAATTTGGCTTGGATGTTACACCAAGGATACTTCTTTCCGATTGTCTCGTTGGCGAGATTAAGTTGCGTTACATGTATAATGATTTCAATCATCATCAGACTTTAAAAGTCCGACCTGGAGTCACCTATTTTTGGCTGAAACAGGGAAAGCCTTTTTGGAATTTATTTGGTCGATGGGAACGCTATGTTCCACTTAATTTTGGTAATCATTCTGTCTATGAGGATTGGCTCTATCTAGGCGGATTGTTTCATAAAACTCCCTCCTTTAAACCGGGATTCTTTGTCGCTTTGAAGCGCGGGTATTGGACGCCGAGCCAGCAGGCGAAGGTGATCCGACCGGGAGAGTCTTACGAGTACACGGAAAACACTGTTGTGCTAGGGCTATCCTTTACCTTTTTAAATTCTTTATAGTCCTTTCTGAAATCTCTTCCCTAGTTGCAGATGCCGAACCGTGTTAGTTCCAGACTAAACAAAAACACATATGTACCCCGGCATCCCCCACGAAAGGAATACCAGAATGTTCGCTAGACATTTATTAACAGCGACTTTGGCGGTTTCAATGGCAGTTCCAGCATTTGCTGTAGAGCGGTTATCTACCCCCGAGTTAGCTAAACACATAAAAGAAGTGGCTACAGGCCAAAAACAATTAAAGTATGTCATTGATAACCAAAAAGCCGCATTAAGCTTAGGCCGTGAGCCAGAAGCCTTCGTTGCTGGTGGAGGATTTTTTAGCGCGAGCATTCCTAATCCTGGAGACCCTTTAGGGAATTCTAAAATAATGGTGAATGATAACCTTTTTAAATACATGTGGCAGATGCAAGCCAGTGAGTCCCGACATTTGGAAGGACCTGGATATGTAAACATCATTGCTCAATTTGATGGTACAGATCAGCCCGAACTATTAAAATATGTTAAAGAGGGTGATGTGGTTGTTTACTGGCACCCTGAGTATGCAGATGAAAGCATGGACACATATCAGCAATGGCGGGCTACCCATGCTGCAACTATTGTTGAAGTGGAAAAAGATGGAAAAACTTTAATTGCCACTGCAGACATCCCTGCGGGTTACGCTCGTCCCTTTAACGGTTCTGCGAGAACTCCCGCTCACGTATTTAGATACGTAGCTCGTGATGCTGCTGGAAATATCATTCCAAATGTTGAAGCTTACGGTAAGCAAATCGCTCGTTGGGCGACGATGGCTTTCGGTCGTTTTGGTTTTAACGGTGACTACGGATCTATGTCCGTACGTCGTCCTATCGACCTTAAAGGTTTTGCGCGGGAATACCTAGATCCAAATGGTGAGATTCCTGAAATGTATTGTGCATGGTATGCCTACACTAACGTGAACTTGGGTGTAATGTGCCCACTAGGTTCTGGTTGTGTTGAGAACAACTTTTCATCAGATCACGAACGCCTCACTAGCCAAGACAATCCTTTTAGCTACATTGGTGACAGCAATCGTGGTTACTCCAATGTGATGTATGGAGAAGGTAAGTACAGCGACTATGCTACTGGTGCTGGTATGAGCTATGGTTTTGATAAGTTCGCGGTTAAGCCGTTGACGGCTCAAAACCTTATGATGAACTTTTTTGATCGTGTGATCGGTACCGATAAAGATGCGGCTAAAACTCCGCAAACTTGGGTGGCTCACGCGATGTTTAAAGCGGGTGCTTTACAGCAACAAAAAGATTCATTTATGTACAACTTCCGTACTCGTGCTGGCCGTGTCATTCCTACCGTAACCGCTGAGCAAGATGGCAGTGGCTACACAATCAGTGAAGAGGACGCTGAGGCCTACACTGAAGAGGTGGGAAACCTGATTGATCAGTTTGCCTACCTTTACAAGCAGTCTGCAGAGAAAGTGGGTGCGGGTGAAGCGGATCCAGTTGCGGAAGAGCAACAAATCCGTGCTAAACTTAAAGAGCTTTTAGATACAGAAAGAGCCAAGCCCACAGGCCGTCGTTGGATCCCTCCTTATGGGTTTGCTGCGGAAGCAGAAGCGGTAGAGCAATATCTTTTACCTGAAGGTGAAAAGTATCTTCCAGCCATGGTTTATGTGGGAACTATCATTCACTATGATAGCTACCTTAAAGAAGCTGGTTCTGCGAGCCAAAACTACATCTCTCCAAAAGGTGGCCTAGCGGCAGATCCTAGAGATGCAGCTTTAGATGCAAAAATTCTTGCAGCCCTTGGAATCGAAGCTTCCACTATGGAAGAGCCTCGCCGTCCAGAATACAACTATTGCAGTAACTACCGTAGAGCGTCTCGTCAGTGGAGAAGTTGTCGTTGGGAAAACCGTAATCTTCGTGTGGCTTATGAAGAAGCGTTGGCGGCCTATGAAAGCGGTCAGTCTAATGTAGATGCGACTGAGGCCTTGTTTGAAGCCCTTATGGCAGAAACGGAAGACAACTATGCTTTTGGTTTAAACCCTTACGAATCTGCGGCACTTAAAGCTGTGCTTTACCACTGGCAAGATGAGTTCCCAGAAGACGAAGACGAGTTGGCTTCCGACCGGGTACAGGAGCTTGTTAAGGCTCACAACAACTACGGTATGGACCCTGTAACATTTAAGCGTTGGTTGGTGTCTTACTGGAACAGTCCTAAATCAGTTCGTCCAACACTTTATGATGTTGAGAACGGTGGTAAGTTGTTTAAGTTACCTTCTAACTCTGCTGAGTTAGCGACACTTACAGATGCTGATGCTTTCTTCTCTTTAAATTCAGAAGTTCTATCTGATGCTGAAAGAAAGTCAGTGGCTACAAACAGTGCCAACGATCCTACAGACGCTCAACCGCGTTTGGACGAAGAAATCGTTTGCGGTGGAGACCGAGGAGACCAGCGGGTTCCATTGGCATCTGCTGACGTAATTCCTAACTGTAACTAAGTTTGGATTTAATGTTTTGATTTTTTAAAGGCGACCTTTGGGTCGCCTTTTTTTATGCTCTGCCGGAATTAAATCGCTAGATACTCCAATTGCGACATGAAATTCTCAACCGGAAGGATTTTTTGTTTAAAATGATCTTCTTTTAGGAGTTCGGAAAGTAAGTAAAGTGCATCGGTGACCGTAAAAATACCGATCACTTGATTCTTCTCGTTGGCAACAATGGCACAGCCTATTTTTTTGCGGGCCATATGATAAGTGACATCCTCTAAATCCTCTCCTGGGGCCACTGTATAAACATCTTCGGTCATCACTTGACCCACTGGAGTTTCGGCTCCCTTTGGGCTGGATAGGCCTTGTAAGAGGTCTCTGTGGCTGACTATGCCAATAATTTGGTCTTCTGACATGACAGGGAGATGGCGAATATTACAGTCCTGCATGAGTTTTATGGCATGTTGGACGCTCAGCTGTGCATCTGTAATGAATGGATATTTTTGCATTCTCTCTTTAACTAAAACGCTCAAGTGGCCCTCCTTTTTAAAATGTGATCTTGCCCTGTTAATCATCTAGAGCAATGGAGATACCAGTTGAGAGCGCTCAGAGGCCTATACAGCGGATATATGGGAACAATTGTCCAATGGCCGTGAAAACCTGTCACCTTGTTGAGCGCTTCCTTGTGCCGTTGTGTAACATATTGATGAATGGTCAGGTTGAGGATTGGAGAAATCCTTTTGATTAACCCATTGCACCTCAGCTAGGTGTGTGCAGATAATGTCTTATGCCTATTCCATTTAACAAGCCCTATAAAGCTGGAAACGAACTGGACTATCTGAAACAGGTTTTGGATTCGGACCATATGAGTGGCAACTATGGATTTACTAAAAAGTGCCATGAGTTTTTGAAGAAACAATCTTCCGCTGAAGAGGTGTTTCTTACCCAGTCGGCTACCGCCGGTTTGGAGATGGCATTGATGTTGGCCGACATTGGTCCAGGGGATGAAGTGATTTTACCGTCGTTCACATTTTCATCTTGTGCCACTGCGATCGTTCGGCAAGGGGGAGTTCCCGTATTTGTAGATGTGGATTTTGATTCTAGAAATGTGACCGCCTCCTATTTGGAGAAAGGTATCACCGACAAAACCAAACTTTTGCTTCCGGTGCATTACGCCGGAAACCCCTGTGAGATGGATGACATTCTTGCTTTGGCGAAGCAGCACAATCTTATTGTGCTGGAAGATGCAGCCCAGGGTTTGGGAAGCGCCTATAAGGGGAAAGCGCTGGGATCCTTAGGTCATCTTGGCGTTTACAGTTTTCATGAGACCAAAAACATCACTTGTGGCGAGGGGGGAGCATTGCTGGTCAATGCCTCTGAATTTAAGGATCGAGCTGAAATACTGTGGGAGAAGGGCACCAATCGCAGACAATTTTTTAGAGGCGAAGTGGATAAGTATTCCTGGGTGGATCAAGGGTCTTCTTTTTTGCCCAGTGAACTCACTGCCGCAGTATTGTGGGCGCAACTTCAAAAATTGGAAGAAGTGACTTTGCATAGAAGAAAAATCTGGGAACATTATTATCAAAGATTTGAAGCCCTCGAGGAACGTGGAGTATTAACTCGGCCGAAGATCAACGAACAAGGAAATCACAACGGACATATCTTTTCTGTAACCTTTAATGAGGGTAAGGTGAGGGATCGAGTTCTAGATGATTTTAGGAGTAAGGAAATGGGAGCGACCTTTCATTACATTCCTTTACATAGTTCTCCTGCAGGTAAGAAATACGGGCGTGTGGCTGGTGATTTAACAAATGTAAATCAAGTCAGTGAGAGACTTATTCGTCTGCCCATTTGGTATGGTTTTGAAGCCGTAGATCAAGTGGTCGGCACCGTGGAAGAGTCCATTTAATCCATAGTCTTTCCATAATGTTTCCACATTCTTTCCATAATGTTTCCACATTCTTTCCATAATGTTTCCACAATTGAACGGCAAAATCGGTTTTTGGGAAGAGTTTTCCCTAGTGCTTAATTTAATTCGCGCAACGCATTAAGCATCTGTATAGTGATCATGAATACAGCCTAAAAATAATATTTGTTTTAGGAGATTTTTTGATTCGATTCGGACGTTCATTTTTTCTTTTACTACTTCTCAGTGTGCAGCTGGTTGCCGGCGCTACGCTTGCACAGGACCGCTGGGACGTTCCGTTTTCAGATAATAAAGTCTTTTACCTGGCCCACTCTTTAGGTATTGCCAGCGGGCGACTCAATCATTTTGAAGTTCAGGAAATTGATAGAATACTCGTTCATAACTTCAATCACCCCGAAGATAAAATTTCCGTACGAGGAGCGACACTACGTAAAAAATGGAGAGAGTTGACTTATGTAGCTCAAACGTTAGTGGTCTTGAGGGGTATGCACCATTACTTTCCTGTAGGCTATGAAGTGGAGAGCCGCCATAAGAAATTAAATGGTTATTTCGACTTTGCATCAGGAACTCCAGAGCTCCGTCAATTGGTGAGTAAACATATGGGCGGGGGAAAAGTGGAACTGGAGGAGGATAACTTTTTTCGATTCCGTGATGGGCGAGGAAAGCCTTGGGATATTTTGTCTGAATTCGTTTTTCATAACGAGAATTTTCCCTCCGGTTGGGAGTTGGTTTCACCTCCGTTTAGGCATAGAGATGATTTAAGATTTTTTACTCAGCTACTGTTAGAGCTAACAAAAAATCCTTTTGGTTATACGGACACTAAAAACACTGATCAGACCACGGGGGTGCATCAAAATTTCGATCTGTCTCCAGCGGGAGACTATAGTGAGAAAATAGAAGTTCTTACATTTTCTAACTTTATAGTTTTATTGGAGCAGTTTGGACCGACCTTATTTGATCTGTTTAAGATTCAAAGAGGAGGAGGCTTTGGGAATATTTATTATAGGCCACTTATCATCGATCATTTTGATTTTCTTAAATCTCTCTCTCTGGTAACTGAAAAAAATGCCACCTGGGCCCATGTGAATCAACTTTACGAGACGGCCGCTCCTTTAGAAAGAGAAATTCAAATTAGTTTGAATCGCTATATGTGGGAGATGTAGAATCCACCTATGACTTATGGAGAGCCGTTCCCTCCAGAAGATGTACAAGGGTTTATAAAGTATGCCATGTGGAAGTACAGAAGTTGGCAGCTAAAGAAGCTCGAAAATGGTAAGCGTATTTTGGAGATCCGATTGTTCGACTACAAGGGGGAGGCGAAAGATACCCTTAGGGAGACGGTTCTGATGGAAATGCTTTTGGGTATTTCTAGAAAAATGGCAGAAAATGGGGAGAAGGTGGAGTTCATGGCCCCAAGAAGAACTAAGGGGCAAAGTATTAACTCCTATTGGAAAAAGCTGGGGAGAGATGAACGCTTTGGGAAAGAGCAGCTTCGAAGCTTTTTAAGAAAGTATTTTAATAGGAATGAAGTGGGTGTCGTATTTGATTCGCCTAAAATATTAAATGAAGCGCCATTTAGAACAAATGGTAAAGCCAGTTATGCTTTTGAACGAGAGTTCGCTGATATCATTCCTGCAGAATTTCTTTGGCCATTGGACCCTTCAGAAAGAAAAGCCCTCGTTGATGAGTCGGATGTGGAGCGAAAGTTTTCAAAGTTGGGAATTGTTCCTGGTGAGTTTTCTATCGAATCTCAAATTATTTTGGGAACTAGATATACTGCGAATACTTTTAAATACCCGCACCTACATCCGGATCTGCATATGGAGGAAAGTGGAAATTTAGAAATAAAGGGGAGTGGGTTGCCCGAGAATTCAGGTTCCTTTAGCGATATTCTCGCTTTGGATCGTAAAGTGGCCGATTCTTTGTTCACATCATTCCCCCACTATCACTTCTTTATACCTGAATCTAAACTAAAAGAAGTACGTCAACAAAACAAGGTAGATGACTTTGTTAAATTCCTCTCCATGTTTACCACCGCCACACAGGTGGGTTTCTATTCTAGAAATATCTATCCCTATAATGAAATTCCTCATGAAATTGACAGCTGGAGTATAGATCGATTTAGCTCGAAGGATTTAAAGTCGATAGCTCATTGGTTGTCTGGCAAAGAGGGTATGTCTAATTTAGATCATAAGTATCATATTGTGGGTGTAAGGCCTGTGGAGGGCGGACTCGATTTAGAATTGCGAGGGTTTTTCGACTACTCGAAGGAGGGTGTTGAGCAGACCGTGCGTAGTTTCTACTATGCCATTGAGAATTTAGACTTTGGCTGTTGTGCATTTGGGAATACGGATCTTCTTTTTCATGATTTCGTAGATACCGCAGGTGAAGAGAAGTTTAAGATCTCAAATGTTATACAAGATCGTTATCCCCATGCTTCTGTGGAACTATTGAACTTTGTTCATAAACTCCAGTTCGAAATCTATAAGCCTAGTATGGGAGATTTTATGGAGTTTCGAATTGGAGATGTTTGGTGGGAACTCCAGAGTGTCCCGGCATCTCAACTGGACACAGAGAAACTGAAATCTAATTATGAAAGTAATATGACTTTCCCAATCCAAAAATGGGAAGAAATACTTGGACTCAATTCGAGAGAGGCGGCCATTGTTCGGCAGTCCAGAGCGAAATTTTTGGAAAGAGTTTACGATCTTGCTCTTAAAAGGATAGAGGATTCCGATTTTAGGTTCTTAAACAAAGCTGACAGTTTTCTATATCTCGCGGACTATTTGAGGCGCTCCTCCCATCCCAGTCGCCCCAACTTTGAAAAGTATGATCGTTTGCTATCACAGCAAGAGCAGATACGGCAAAAGGAGATTTTGGAGGAGTTAGTGTTTACGATGCGAAGCTTTGTAAGAAGTTTTGTTGATGAAAGCGGGATCGCCGATAATCTTCAGGCGAGAATGATTGCTCCGGAGGACTTTCGGCTTCCCGAAGAGACAATCTATGAGCTCTTAAATGATCGTGAGCAAGAATTGGATCGCCCACGATCAGGAAAGTCTAAAGGTAAACCCACATCATCGGTGAGAAGTTGCAAGTCCCTATTTATCAACTATTGAGCGTAAAGAGTCTCAGCTTCTCGGTTGGGGTAAGTTATATTCATGATAACAGCCGCGGGAACGAGATCTCTACAAAGTCTAGTACGATGGTCGATGATTTCGATGTTGATAGTTCCATCAGGTCCGGCATGTGATCCCGTATAGAGTTTAGAACCGCAACCGGCTTGACCTATTTGTAATTCAACATACCGCTCATCTGGGTTGGCATAAACTTCACACAATCCATAGACATGATTTTTGATCAAAGCCAAAGGGCCGACCCTGTCAGTGTTTGTCAGTACAAGTTTTTGACCCACATCACAGCCACCCGGACGATGCATAAATTCCGGCTGAGATAGCATGTCAAATTGTCCTGTCAAAATAGTGGAGTTGTAGGTGTCTGGGTGTAGGCTAGTGGCTTGGGCAAGTGCAGAAAGTGATAGGGCAGCTAGAGTGACAAAAAGTTTTGATAATTTCATTTTGGGTTCCTTTGCTATGGGATGTTGTTATTTCGAGATGAAGTTACCCAAAAGGTGGATACCTTTCTATTGCAGTCGTTGACGGTTCGTTGATTAAACGTCAAACCACAAAGGTAAAAAATTTCAAATCATCCCTTTCCCGATTGTTTGATAACCAGACCTTAGTTCACACCAATACGCTTTCATTGCGGGAGTAAAATTCGACATTCTTTGACGAATCAGCTCTCCATTGGATATGACTTTCTTATTCAAAATAGGAGGAATTGTGTCACCAAATTTGAATTTTTTGATCATTTTGTCACTATTGGCGAGTCCGTTATTTGTCCAGGCTGCCAAGGGGGATAAGGCGTCGACTCTCGTTGTGTATAGCGCTAGGAAAGAGCAGCTCGTTAAAGATATTTTCGAGAAATACACTCAGGAGACTGGAGTTGAAATCCAATTGAAATCGGGAAAAGCTGCCGCTCTTATTGAGACGTTAAAAGCTGAAGGATCTAAAACTAAGGCGGATGTACTGTTGACTGTGGATGCAGGTAACCTTTGGCATGCAACGCAAATGGATCTACTTGAGCCCTTATCATCCAAAACTCTTAATACTAATGTTCCGGCCCATCTCAGGGAGAAAAATGGACGGTGGTTTGGGTTGTCCGTACGGGCACGAACCATTGCCTATAATACCGACAAGGTTAAGCCCGAAGATCTTTCCACCTATGAAGACTTAGCCAGTAAAAAATGGGAAGGGCGAGTCTGTCTACGCACGTCCAAAAAAGTGTATAATCAATCTTTAGTGGCCATGCTTATTCATGAGCTGGGAGAGAAGAAGGCCAAAGAAGTCGTCGCTGGATGGGTTAAAAACGCGGCTTACATATATTCAAACGATACCAAAGTTTTGGAAGCTGTTGCAGCTGGGCAATGTGATGTGGGAATTGTAAATACCTATTACTTGGGGCGTTTACTTAAAAATAAAAAACTACCTCTTAAGCTATTTTGGCCCAATCAAAAGAGTTTTGGAGTTCACGTGAATGTCTCCGGTGCGGGAGTGGTTAAGGCCAGTCATCACAAGGAGCAAGCTCAGAAGTTCTTAGAATGGCTTTCAGCTCAGGAGGCACAAAAAACCTTTGCACAGGTGAATATGGAGTTTCCAGTGAACCCGAACGTGCCTCAGTCCTCTGAGACAGCAGCTTGGGGGACATTTAAGCCCAATTCTAGTTTCAATTTGACAGAAGCAGGGCGTTTACAAAAGAAAGCCGTTTTACTCATGCAATCTGTAAATTATAAGTAGTTCAAGTTATGGACAGTCGGTTACGAGGAAAACTTTTTTTAGCATTTTTACTTTTTCTCGTAGCCATACCTATATTGAACCTATTGGGCCAATTGGTTGATATTAACGATCCCAAGAATAAAGAGGCCATAGAGTATGTTTTTCAATCAGACATTTTACTCACATTAGGACAGAATACGGTCTTGCTGGTACTCTTAACCACTGTGCTTGCAGGCATCATTGGTTTGGTTCAAGCCACCATTGTTAAACTGACAGATTTTCGTTGGAGCAAGTGGCTTTCGGTAGGATTTATTTTGCCCCTAATGTACCCGCTTTATGTACTCGCATTTATCTATGATGGGGGTTTCTCATACAGTAGCTCTCTGATGACTTTCCTTAGAAACAATATGAGTGAAGGTTTGTTCACATCTTTCAATACCGGATCAGTTGGATTTGTAGCCTTTGTTTTTGCATTGGGGTTATCACCTTACTTTTTTGTGTTTTTTATGTCTGCTATCGATCAGGTGAATCCTCGCTGGGTTTTTGCTGCCCGATCACTGGGGCATACCCCAGGATCTACATACTTTCGATTGATCTTACCATTTATTAAGCCTTGGTTATATGCGGCCAGTATATTTGTAAGTGTCGAGGTATTGAGTGATTTTGGGGGCGTTTCTGTTTTTGGTTATCAGACATTTACTTTGGCTGTGTATGAATCCTGGTTGAGTCTTTTTTCTCTTGAAATCGCTGCCTTACTGTCCTTGGTCCCCTTGACCATTGGGATTGTTATGTTTTTCTTAATTCAAAAGGCCAAAGTGCAATCGTCCTATTCTCGATTTGATAGAGATCCGATTGTCTTGTTTCGGTTGTCTTCAAAAGCACAAGGGCTTACGTTTTTATTTTTGTTCATCTATTTCAGTTGTGTATTTCTCTTTCCAATGCTCCAGCTCTTTCAGTGGTTTCTTCAAAGCCATCTTTCACAGTCCATTTACGGTTCTCTAGAACTACTGGCAACGACATTAGGGCTAGGACTTCTCGCGGCACTTTTACTTGTGAGTGGCTCGGTCTTTTTGATCTATTATTATCGTTTTCATATGTCCCAGACGCAGAAAAAATGGACTCCTTTGGTGAATATCGGCTATGCCCTGCCGGGCACTATAGTGGCTATTGGGATTCTGTATGCGACCCGCTGGGTGGGCGTCAGCGTTTCTGGAGGGTTTGCCCTGGCTTGTTTGCTGTTGGGCTACTTTGTTCGGTTTTTTGCGGTGAGTTTTCAGATGTTAGAAAAGTCTTCTCAAAGGATGTCGCCCACTTTGGATTGGGCCGGTCGTTCCCTTGGGGAGAAGCCATGGCCGTTGTTTACTAAGGTACATTTCAAACTTCTAAGGGGGCCAGTATTGGCTGCGTCTATTTTAGTGGTGGTAGAAGTTATAAAAGAACTGCCTTTGACTTTGATTTTACGTCCCTTCGGAGTTAACACCTTAGCAACAAGATTGTTTCAGTTTACTGCCGAAGGGCAGTGGGAAGAGGCGGCGTTCCCGGCAATGTTGATCATTGCCTTAGGGGCTTTGTCTTTGTTTATTGGATACTTAGGATTTGGAAGTGGTGATGAGTCAGCTTGATGTCGCTCAATTGAACTTTTCTTACGGGGAAAACTCCTTGTTTAAAGACTTTCATTTGTCTCTTAAGGCCGGTGAAGTGGGAGCCTTGCTTGGGCCCAGTGGAAGTGGCAAATCCTCATTGTTGCACTTGATTTGTGGTTTTTTAAATCCGCAGTCGGGTCAAATATTGATTGGTGGTGAGGATGTGACAGCTTTACCTCCGGAAGAAAGAAATGTGGGAGTGGTGTTTCAAGATCATGCTTTATTTCCGCATATGTCTGTTTCAGAAAATGTAGGATTTGGGGTTCGCAGTCCTTCTGCTGAACGTGAACGCATTATTCATAGATATTTGGAACTTGTTCATTTAGCTGATCGCGGAAAGAGTATGCCTTCTGAGTTGTCTGGAGGGGAGTGCCAACGTATTGCTATCGCACGATGTTTGGCCGCAGAACCTAAAATTCTTCTGTTAGACGAGGCCTTTTCGAGCCTGGATGAAGAGTTACGTTTAGAGCTCAGAGAAGACGTAAAAAAGATCATCTCCGAAGCCGGTTTGACCACACTATTGGTCACTCATAGCGCCGACGAGGCGAAATCTTTCTCAGATCGAATCTTTCACCTCTAAAAGGTAAGGGCACGCCTGTCCGGAGCGGAACACCGAACAAGTGTGCTTACTTAGTTTAATTTCTACAGTAGCCAAATATGTTTTCCTGATGGGAATTTGCAGTCACGATGGATCCCGGTTGTCCATCTCTGGACCTGTAGGTGGACATTTTAAAAATAGGTCTTTCGCTGGTTCCAAACATGGCATTTGTGATTTGTTTGGATTCAATGGAAATTCTTGTTTCTAGTTCCATAGTTAAAACCATTTGATTGATAAGAGTCACTGTAGTTCTCACTTTTGTGTCACGTGGGAGGGGATGTCTATCGGAAATACACTGTATCACCCAGTTCTTAGTCTCCAATTGTTCGCATTGGTCCCTGTTGAAGTGAAGTTCGACACTTTCAATTTCGGTGACATTTATATTGTTTGTATCTGCTAGGTGCTGCAACACTTCTGGGAATATTACGGGCGTGGCAAAGTCATCGTACTTCAGTACTACATCCAACCCCATGGGAGTGGGTTCAATTTTTATAAATTCCCCAATGACGCCAAAATTGTTTGTTTCACACCGAGCCGATTGGAATTCGCTAGCAGCGACTGTGTTTGATACTGTGATTGTTGATAGCAAAATTGCTATTAATCCGATTCTCTTTTTCATTGTGTCCCCCTATTTGAATCAATTTCTCCTCCTGCCCTCTACTCAGGAAGAGTGTTTGTATTTTTATTAAAAATTAGGCATTGACGACAATAGATAATAAAACTATTAACCATAGGCTATGTCTATGCCTCCAAATTACTTCGACATTAGGTACTTTTTAGAAGTTGCGCAGACAGGCAATATCTCAAGAGCGGCTGAGAGACTTGGTATCACCCAGCCGAGTTTAAGCGCGGCCTTAAAGCGTTTAGAGGACTCTTTAGGGGTGAGGTTATTTGTGCGTGGTCGCACTGGAGTTCGATTGACAAAGTCTGGAATGGAACTTCAGGGTCGAGGACGTATGTTTATTACGACCTGGGAACAATTGAAGTCTGACGTCAATAAGAAGGAGTCGGCGGTCAGCGGCCAATATAGAATTGGCTGCCATCCTTCGGTAGCCATGTATTCATTGGGTCAGTTTCTTCCTCAATTAATGGTGAAGCACCAAGATCTTGATATAGAGATTGTTCATGATCTTTCGCGTAAGATAACTGAGAGAGTAATAAGTTACGAAATTGATTTTGGCATTGTTGTGAATCCGGTTAGGCATCCGGACTTAGTAATTAAAGAACTCTGTCGAGATGAAGTGGGCTTTTGGGTTAGTAAACATTCTGGCAATACTCAGTCTCTCAAAGAGGGATCGGCTATACTCGTGTGTGATTCTGAGTTAATTCAAGTTCAAAAGCTAAGAGTAGACGCATTCAAAAAGGGATTAAGGTTCAAGCGAGTAGTGACCAGTGGAAACCTGGAGGTGATTGCTGAGTTGACAGCATCAGGGCTTGGTGTGGGTGTTTTGCCTCGCCGAGTGGCACTCAATTCATTAAAGCGGCCACTGAAAGAGCTGCCAGGCAAGTGGCCTATATTCAAAGACAGAATTTGTGTGGTTTATCGTGCGGATTTACAAAGGACATTAGGGAGTCAGGTCATATTGAATTACATCAGGGAAAACGTGGTTTAAGAACAGTTGCAGATGATCTTTTTCGTAGCCGATCCTCTCCCATTTGGGGTGTTCATCCCTATTTTGCAATATTTCCATAAAACATAAGGTCATTTTTGTGCCTATCTATACAAGAGGAAAAAAAGTAGTGGGTTGGAATTCATAAACTCTATTTCTTTTACAATTCCATAGTGTTCTAACTTTGTAATTTCATTTTTCTGCTATGAATAAGCAGATTTTAAGTCCTTAAAGGACATTAAAGATCCTACTTTTACCCGAGGAATAAATTATGCGAAAATTACTATTTTTATTAAGCCTAACACTATTTTCAGCTCAGCTACATGCAGATTCTTATTTTAGTGATCTCTATGAGGAGGTTTGCCAAGATAAAGAAATTAAAAGTGATGGTAGTCTTTTAATCTGTCACGACAGCGAGAATATGTCTGCGGTCATCAGTGCAAAGCCTGACTTTGATACCGTTGCAGATACCAGCCAAGTGGAACTCTGGGACATTGTAGAGATGGGTGTAATGCCGGACGATTCTACTGATCACATTTACAACTACAAGCATCCTTTGTTAGATGTTGAAGGAGAGGTTGTTGGATACCTGCAGGTTATAGCTGCTACCAATTCAGAGTGGGACGGCGAGGGAATAAAGTTGATCAATAGGTACGATCTTAATGGTCAAATTGTTACATCTAAGGCTCAAGGAATCTAATTGGTTCTTAGTCATGTCCATTCAACAAGGTACTTGGTACCTTATTGAATGGGTTAGATGCGTTAGAAGGCTCTAATATTAATAGATACTTTGCCCGTCGAAGCCACAGTAGAGGTCGATGTTTTTAGACCCAGGAACTAACCCCACGCCTTCAATGAGATCATCACGGTGTTTACTATAATCCAATTGGATGGATACGTCATATTTTTGTGCTTCAGTAGTGTCTGCTAAGAGCTGATCATCTTCCACCTGATAAGCTGAACCTTTACAGAGCAAGCCGGTTTCATTCTCTTCACATTCGTAAAATCTCTTTGCATTTTTAAAGTCGACTTCTCTAACCCCAGAAGTGTCCTCCGCAGAGATATAAAAATCTTCGATAGCTTCTTCCTTAGAGCCACTATCGAAGTTCTCCCAAGTGGCACAAGTCATGCTGAGTGCAGAAAAGTTTGATGGCAGCTCTTTGTACTCGGCCGAGGCAGTAATAGACGTCAGCAATAGTGATCCAATAATAAGTTTGTTCATAATTATTCTCCTTAAAATATGACCTAAAATTTTAATTGGTTGGGAGTTCAATATAGTCACAGGGGTGTAATTTCACCGAAGGGAAAACGAGAAGTGGAAATATTTTTATTTTCTAGAAAGGGTGATTCCTCACTTCAAATCCTCTTCTGCTGACGGCACAAAAAAAGCAGGCAATAGCCTGCTATTTTTGGTGCGCCAGAGAGGACTTGAACCTCCACGGGGTTGCCCCCACTAGGCCCTCAACCTAGCCTGTCTACCAATTTCAGCACTGGCGCATCTGTGTAGAACGCAACAATCTAATCCTAATTCGCTGATTGGTCAATTGGATATAAGTTATTAATTATACAAGAGAAATGCAAGATGCCTAAGGTTTGGTCGGAAGGGAAGAGCGTTCATCTTTGGATTTCATCTTTTAATTTCTATGCTATTGTTTCGTCTCTATATTTGAGGAGTGTGACATGGAACAAAATGTATGTGCTTGTGGTAGGGGTCCCCAGTTAACCGAGTGTTGTTTGCCAATCATTAAAGGGGAGCGTCCAGCAGAAACTGCGGAAGAGCTTATGCGCGCTCGGTACACCGCCTTTACATTAAAAGACATGGACTTTGTCGCTGAGACTCACGATCCGGCCACTCGTGATGAAAATGATATGGAGGCCAATTCGAAGTGGGCTAACGAAGCCGAATTCGTTGGATTAGAAGTGCTCGACACTGAGTTAGGGCAGGCAAAGGATTCAAAGGGATATGTGGAGTTTAGAGCCCAGTTTAAACAGGCCGGTAAAACTCAATCCCATCACGAGCGTAGTTTGTTTTTAAAGAAAAAAGGAAAGTGGTTTTTTAGTGAAGCTAAGAATCCGGAAATCACTACCTTTGAGCGCGCCCAACCTAAAGTGGGTCGCAATGATCCTTGTATTTGTGGTAGTGGCAAAAAATTTAAAAAATGTTGTGGCCGAGACTAAGTGAGAGTCGTTAGGACTTTAGATTGAATAAACGTTGATGTTTTAAACTGAAACGGTCGCAGGGCTTTCGTTTAAAAATAACTAGGAAATTTCGGGAGGTTAAAATTTTGAATCTCCTCATCTTGACAAATTTTTAAGAATATAAATAATTATATTAAGCCCGTTATTGTGGGGCTTCTTTATGTAAACCGTTGGCGATAGCCACACACGTAATAAAGGAGGTTCATTTATGAAGGACTTATTACCCATCAAATACATTGGCTTTGAGCCCAATGAAAAAATCCGCAGAGCCGCCATAGAAGCTTTGGACCGCATCGAGCGGTTGGCACCTTCAGACAGTTCTATAGTTCTGACGGTGGAGAAGTTTCAACAGAAATATGTGGCCACATGTCGAGTGGTTTCTATTTCTTCACAAATGGTGTCTGAAAGTGTCCACAAAAATGTCTATAAGTCATTGGAGTTGACCGAGACGCGTATGTTGAAGAGGATCGAAAAATGGAAACGTAAAAGGACTAAGCAAAATATTTTTGTGAGTCCCGAGCACTTGTACGTATAAAACGAATTGATCCTAGGGGAGAAGGATTAGCCCCTAGGATTTTAAAATTTTAAAACTAAAATGAAGATTCAAAGGCACCAGAGTCACAAGTCGAGGAACGAGGGAATCCCGTTTGATCTTTTGGTGTACAACTGCCACTGATTCCGTTGTTCAGGGCCTGACTTGTAGACTGTAAAGGGAAAACTTTTGAATATCCGTAAAAACCATATCCTAGAGTATCTAACAGCGGGTCCACACCCGGTAGATCATTAGTGCCTGCGACTCCGCAGCTTGCATCTTCAATCACATTTCCACCTGCCGAGTTGAAACCACCACCGCCAGCGCAGTCATTGTTTCCAGGGTTTATAAATATGTTATTAACAAGCTCCAAAGGGCTACTTCCGCTATTAAAAATCATGTCTTGAGATCCATTTCCATAAATCGTGTTGTGAGTCAGGTAGATGGTGTCGGAGGCTCCCTGTGAAGAGTAGATCTCTGTACCACCACTAGCTGCGGTATTGTTGTAGATGGTGTTGTTTTTAATATAATGATTAGCGCTCGATCCCGCCGTTATTAGAATAGCCCCACCTTGGGTGGCCGTGTTGAGCTCAAAAGAAACCCCTTCAATAATGGATATTAGTGCTTGCGAAGCTATGGCGCCACCACTGCCACCGGTCGAACTGTTCGATTCGAAATGAGAGGAATACACATTTAAATAGGCTGCAGTGTTTCCGAGATCAATCGCACCGCCATTAATATCGGCCACATTGCCATTAAATTCACTGTCTTTAATAGTGAGCTCACCAGTAGAAGAAAGGGCAATTGCGCCACCACCACCACCGGAACTCGCATTGTTACCGGAAAAAAGTGAATTGCGAACTGTGAGGTCACCACCAGTCACATTGACAGCTCCGCCGTAACCTCCGGCGGATTCTCCGTTTACGGCACGTAAATGTACCAGGTACAAATGGGAGAGTGTTCCGGACTGTTCAAAAAGACGGTTGGTGCCTTGGGCATTGAGTTCTGTATTTGCACTTCCTTGGCCCACAACATGAATTTCTCCGGAATAGGTGATTGAAATAGCAGAGGCAAAGTTGATAGAGCCAGTCGGCACCATGATGTGATAGTTTCCAGAGCCACCGGCTTCAATCTCCTCAATGGCGGCTCTCAGTGAGCATGCTCCACCACCATTATCACAGAAGCCATCCCCCGGAGAGCTGTCTGAGTCATCGGTCAAAATATCGACATTGAAAAAATTTGGGATTTCAATATTCAAGCTGCCGCTAGTGGTCCCATATTCGGTGGTCATAGTGACGGTGTAGCTCGATAGAGCGGTGACCGCGGTGGGTGTCCCCGAAATTCCTCCAGTGCTGGGATCAAAAGTAAGGCCCGTAGGTAAGCTTGCTGGTGATATAGAGAAAACAGGCGTGCCGTCACCAATATAGCTTGGAAAGGCATTAAAGGGTTGACCTGAAAAACCATACAGCACTTCTTCAAAATAATTTAAATCACTAGGAGGAGTGTCCCCTGGGACTGTCGTCGAGGAGCAATCTGCGCTGAGGCCATCAGTGGTAGAGATGTCACTGGTCATACCTGGAAAATCTAAATTGAGTGTGATTTCCATTTCCGGATCTATCATTTTTAAGCCGCTTTGAGAGGCTACCCGATAGACATTACTGTAATTCACTCCTAATGGATCCCAGAACGGACAAAGCTCAGTGCTGGTTTCATCTATGAGGTAAACTAAAAGTTCGACCTCTCTTTGCTCGCCAAAAGGTACGATGATTTCCATGGCGTTTTGCCCATCTACCGCCTGACCTAAATTGTAGAACCCATCAAATATCCCCAGCTTTGGATGGCAAGTCGAACCAAGGCCATCGAGATCAGGAGCTTTCACATTGAGTGCGTAACAGGCTTTATAACCTGCTGGGATAGGATTGCTGGCAAAGGACTGAATGGCATCACTGGTTATGGTAACTTTGGCGCCATTGGCTTTGCCTTCGCGCGTACAGCCAGAATTTAAAAAGCTGGCGGCCACTATAAATAGAGTCAATACGTTCCACATCTTCATAACAAAGTCCTATCGGACTTTTGGCGGTAAATGCTGAGCGTGGAGACGTGTTAAATTGAGATTTTAGTTTTTTGCCAGCTGTTGATTGATGCGGGAAGTGTTCTGGTTGAGCTCGATGCAAGTGGCCGGGTCATCAGAAATAAGGTAGGTCAAACCTGTATCAATGTAATCCATCATTTTATGGGAATCATTGATGGTGAAGGCGGCGACCTCTAATCCGCGATTCATAAGTCTATTTACAGTTCGGATACTGGGTTTACTCAAGCCCACACCATCATAGCACTTTTTGGCAAACAAGCTGGAGGAGGCCAAATGCAGAACCTTTGCCCCACCTTCAACAATAGGCCCGACAATGGAGCTTTCTACAATTTTTTTAAGGGCACTTTTTTTGAAAGATATAAATGTAAGTCTCTCTGGGTGATCGCTGTAATAGCGTTCGATGATTTCCATAGTCGTTCTCGAAGGTTTGTCCTTAAGTTCAAAAAAGAAGCGAACATTGAGTTGATGGTAGCGCTCAAAAACATCCAACAGGTGAGGGATTTCTTCTCCATTTTTTAAAATGCACTGACTTTGAATCTCTTCCCAAGTGAGATCAGAGATTTTGGTGCGGAGCGGGCATGTGGCCCCGGCGCGATGAGTGGCCGTTTTTTTGAGAGTGCTATCGTGCATTAGGATGGGTTCTTTGTCGCTGGTGTGATGAACATCAAATTCTATGATTTTGGCACCAATTTGGTAGGCGGATTCAATGGAGGCCATCGAGTTTTCAAGCTCCTCCACATTGTTACCTCGGTGGGCAACACATTCTGTGGCTTGAGCGTTCATAGTAAAGGCGACGAGTAGGGTGGATAGCGCAATAAAGTATTTCATAGGGAAATTCTCAAACGATTTGAGTTTAGACTGTACTGATCATTTGGGAACTAGCTAATAGTCTAGGCATTAGCTAACAGTTTTCAAATTTAGGGGGCATGCTAGGAATTTGGGGGCAATAGACAATCCATGGGAACTTGTTAAAATCAATTTATGAAACGCATTCCATTGGAGGAAATCTCCTTTCAGTTTGATCGAAGTTCTGGCCCGGGCGGGCAGAACGTGAATAAAGTGAACACAAAGGTCACTTTGCGTTGGGATATTTCAGTGACGAAGTCAGTTCCTGATGATGTGAAGCACAGGTTTGTTCAAAAATTTGCGAATCGGGTGAATCAGGGGAGTGAAGTCGTCCTTCAATGCGATAAATACCGTTCCCAAAACCGTAACAAGGAAGCGGCTCATCGTTTATTAAATGAGATGGTGACCTCGGTTTGGCGTCCACCTAAAGCTCGGAAAAAGACCAAACCCAAACGATCGGCTGTAGAAAAGCGATTAAAAAATAAAAAACGTCATTCAGAAACCAAGCAGAACCGTAAGCCGATAAAGTATTAGGCAAGTCCGTAGCGGGTTCTCGAGCCTCTCGTAGGAAAAAATGTATAGTTTTTGAAACCTTGCCCAAGTAGGACCTCTTTGCGGTAGGACGTCCCATAGGGGTTGTGTTGGATCTGGATGAGCTTTCGCACCTCATCCAATAGGGATTTTATAAACTAATTTAAAAACTTTTCAGTCCGAGGCCGGGACTCACTTGTTAATTTGGTGCTGTTCTACCCTAATGGTACAACACGTCCATTAAACCCAAGACCCCTAACCCAATAATATAAGGAGTACCTTATGAAGTTACTAGTTATGACCCTTGCTGCAGTGATCGCATCTGCGAACGTTTCTCTTGCATCTCCACGTTGTGAAGAGCGTGTAAGTCAGTTTCTTGACGAAATCACAACCGTTGGTGGACCAGCTGTTCAAACTTACCGTGACAAGATCGACACCACTGAAATGGTGACTGTTGAAGATGCGCAGCCATTAATCATTGCAACTATGGCTGAACTAGAGAAAACAATTCTTTTTGCAGCCCTTAATGCTAAGACACCTGAAGAAGTGGATGCCGTTGATGGTGTGGCTTTCATGGGTTTAGATGCTCTTTCTGACATTGCGGCTTCTCATGCTGCTGAGTGTGCTGCTCTTGCTGACGCTGTTAAAGCTAAGTTGGAAGAAGCATCTGTTAAGTTTTCTTCATTAGCTTACGACACTAAGTCTACAGCTCTTGAGAAAATCCAAGCGGCTAAAGCTGAAACTTCTGTATTAATCGAAGAAACTATCGAGCAGCGTGATTATGACCGTTGTATCGCTAGCGGTAAAAAGCCTAAGCAGTGCAAATAATCTGGTAATTGTTTTACCATATTTCACTATGGAAATATCAAAAAGCTCTCAGTCCTATCTGAGGGCTTTTTTTATGTCCAAAATAGGTACTTCCATTGCATAGTTATTGGCTATGAAGTTTGCAGTGTCCTTGTTGGTTGGCCAACTACTGGTTTTTAACTTAGCCTCGGCAGAGGTACGTAGTGCGGAGTTGTCCTTTTTGCCCCATTCCGCATCTTTCCTTGCCCAGTGGAAAGGGGCTATCGCTCAAGAGGATTCCGCCCAGGGGCACCGGTCCCTAATAGAGCGTTTTGATTTGGCCGCAAAGACTGCGCTAAAAGCCAAGCCCATGGCTCCCTACATTGAATACAATTACACCCGTCCACTTTGGCAGTTGGGGTGGAAGATCAAGTTCTGGCATGGCTTCTGCGATGACCGGAGTCGTTCTTCCTTGGATCCGAAGATTCATCAAATGGTGATGGCTCAAGACGCCATTGATTGCAATGGTATTGAGTTCTCACAAGGGGAGCTCAAGGAACTGTTCACCGCATTTTCCGATCACAGTGCGCCTTCCGTTTATCTGGGCGGGGTCACTGAGGAACGGTTGGATCCGCGGGCTCGTGAGATCACCGGTTTTGATGACGTTCATCCTCATAAGATGCATGAGTTTATTTTTAATCAGCTGGAGACGGACAGAGGATTTATTGTAGAAGAGAAGGCAGATGCCTCCGTTAACAATGTGGCGGCATTCAAAGCGGAATCAGAGTCTTTTAATCTTTCTTTAAAGCAGATCTTAGATCAAGGCTACGTACTGAGAATTCCTTTGATGCAGGTCACGGCCTCCAGTGAGGCCTCAGCGTTTAAACATTTACAGCACATTCAATCGGAAGTTCGCAAAGTGACTTTGCAGGAAGCTCCACGCTATCAGGCTATAGAGGAGAAGATACAGGCGGGCGAGGATTATGATGAGGATTACCTAGCCCAGCGCACGCAGAAAATTATTGAGGAGCGTGAGGCCAGTAAGATTGCGTTGAGGCAGTACATAAAATCACATAAAAGAGAGCTTCGAAAAGTGGCCCGCCGGCACACGAGAGTACAAAGTAAAGAGAGGGCACTTATTAATGCAGCTCTTAAGCAAAACAATGCCATGGAGTTTTACTATGAGTTTATGCGATTTGTGGGTGTAAAGTTTTTTCGAGAGAAACAGTGGAAGCTGAATGGAGATATAAAGTTTGTGGCTTTTAATACGGATGTTTATGTTCGCGACAATGCGCCTTTTAATCATCCCGAAGACCCAACGAAGTACATTCGCATTATTCCGATGAAGTATTTTATTATCTATCAAGGTGATGAAGTGATGGAATCCTCTTGGCGAACTCCGGCAAAAAAGCGTCCGGATCAGCTTTGGTACTCGGAACCTACAGACTTTAGAGTTTTGGAAATGCAAGCCTTAAGAGCGCGCGTTCTGGGTGAAGAAATGGATCCCTTCCGATTGGCGCTGTCCGATTTAGTGCATTTGATTAAGACCTGCGAGCCGATCAACCACAATTAATTTTTAGTTTCTTATTTTTCCAAGTACTGAATGAGTTGGGTTTGCGGCAAGTGAGCAATAATGGCTGCGGGCAGAAGGCAATCTTCCTTTGAGATCTCATTGACTATATTAATTTTTGATGGACCGTGGGCGAGTAAAAGTATCGACTTACATTTTACAAAAGCGCCCACACCGTAGGTGCATCCCCACGTGCCTTTCTCGAGCTCAAGGGAGTGGCAGGACTTTGCGCTGAGTGGAACACAGCCGGAGTAAAAGGAAATGGGAATGTCTGGCTCGTGGAATCCCACATGGCCATTGAGTCCAATACCTAACAGGGCGATGTCCGCTTGAGTGGTTCCATCCGAGAAGGGTTCCACGGGAATTGTAGATCCCAGTTCTTGCGAAAAGAAATTTTCAAAAATTTTAGATCCATCATTCACTTCATCAATTTGCAGGAAGCGGGATTCTTGCAAAAACTGTGGTTTGGTTTCCCGCCAATTCTTATAAAGAGCTTTGGGTGTATTGCCTGCGGGTAAGTAAATAATGGGGGATTTCAATGCTTTGGTTTTAGCGGCCAATTCATCATTGATATGTTGAATCCATTGCTCTTCGGAGTGGCTTTTAATTAGATTCATAACTCAAAAAAAATATCATACAAAAGGTACCAAGTCCCTTTTTCCGTTGGGCCGCAGACTAAGGTCGAAGACTCATTCAAGCCAACCCCTTTATGGGATGAGATTTATTCTACGGGCCGCATGGACTTAGGATTTTCCCTCTGAAACTCCAGGGAATGGCACATATATTGATTCTTATGAATTCTATGAACAGAAAGCCGACTTTAGATGCAAATTACAGTGGTTTGGCTGTCACCCTTTGGTGCAGATGCCTGACAATTTTCGCTGTGTTGTATTCTGGTTACGCTTCGGCAGAGCAATGCCGGGTGCTTTCCTCCCAGTTTAGCCTTTCAGACTACCGCACGCTCTCCATGACGGTTCCCACGGCCAAGGGATCAGCAGAGATTCCTGCCCAACTGCTGAGGTCGGATTTCAGTACCTGGCCCCGCTCGGTGAAAGAGCCCATTTCCTCTGACCTGCAGGAGGACAACAGCTTTCACTATGTTTCTACGGACAACGGCAATATCTATCTGCTGACCTTAACGGATTCCTTTCAAAAAGTTCCTCAAGAAGAGAAGTCCCAAGTTCAGGAGTCTGGGAAAGACGTCGTAGAAGGGGGAGAGGTTGCTAAACTCCAGGCAAAGGAGCTTCTCATCTTCCCTATGGGGAATAAAGAGGCTGTGAAAAAGCGATGGACTTGTGAGTTTCTAGTGAGTTTGAAGAAGTCGATTGTGGCTGATTTTAATCGGGTTCAACAGGCATGGACTTTCTATAGTTCAGGCAAATCTGAAAAGTCCTTCGGTGAAATATTAATCGGTTTAGAGGCTTTGGCTTATTCCAAACGGCAAAAGTCCTATCCTGAGGAAGCCGTGGCCACAAAGTATCGACAGCTTTTGTCCTACCTGAAAGAGTCCATCGCAACAAAAGAGTTAAGTGGCTTGCAGGCTCTCGATGAAGTACGCCAAGCACTGATATCCTATGGCTTAGCAAACTACTGTAGAGACAACACGAGTATGCTCAATTTTTTTGAGGACACTTGTACAAACTGCCAAGGGCAAACTTATTTGTATTTGAGTTTAATTACCGATCTTGGGATTCAAGTTCCAAAGAGTTTAGAGTTTGGCTTTCAGATATTTGCAGATCATGTTCGTCCGGTGATTTTGGATAAAGCCTCTCAAAAAATAATAGACTTAGTCTATGCTACTTTTGATCCGGTGTCCGACAAGCAGCCTGAAGTACTCAGTAAGGCGCAGATGATGTCAGGCTTTATGCTAAAACATTACACCTATCTTTCCGACGATCAGCTCATACAAATCAACGAGCAGGCTAGGACCTTTGGAAAAGTAGAACCCACTCCTGCGGTGGGCGAGAACGAATCATCGTCTCTAAAGGATTGGTTTTTTAAAGTCGTAGGGCTAGATTCAGGACCTAGTAAAAAGCCTTTAAAGCCAAGGCCGAACATCAAAGAAGAAATCCGAAACCAGGTATCCGGTCACTCTCAAAGGGTTCGTGAAAATGGTTTGGGAAATGGGGATCTATTTGCTTTTGAGTTTTTTGATGACACTCTTGTGTATAATAAGGAATTTCCCTCAGAACGATCTCAGTTAAATTTAAATGGATCGCTAACTCAGCCATCCCAAAAATCAGACAGTATAAAAGAAGATAAAACTAAAGACGTCAAAAATTATTCGTGCTCTTGGAGCCATACTCGAGATTCAATAATATGGGATTTAGTTATTGAAGAAGACAGACAAAACTTTGAAAAGATCCTTTCAGAGCCGGTTCCAGTGGGAGCCTTCGGAGAGAGGTATGGAAAACAATGCCCTATTTTGAGTTTAAGCTGGAAGGTTCCTAAAGGTCCTGGATTCCCCCTTTATGAAAGAATAAGAGATTCGCATATTACTTTTTCCCCTCAAAAACATTTGATACCGGAAAAGTATAAAGAAGAGCTTACCTCTAAAAAGTGGGCCTTTCCAGATCTTGTTAAAAGGCTAATAGAGATCACCAACCAGGACATCATAGAACTGTATGATGGGTTGGCGAAGGATTTCACTGAATTGCCACCAGATCTTTTTAATACCTTAAGTGAAAAGCAAGTTGGTATTGAGGATGTGATATGGGCCCACGAGCATTTTACGCAGTTTTCGCCCATGGCGACGAAGCAGTTGGACTTAGCATTTGGGTTTAGCCGTGAAGCCGCAGCGTCTGTGCAAAAGGCCATCGAAGCCATCGCTCGACTGTGGCAGGATTCCAAAAACAATAGGCAATTACTGCGTGCTTTTAAGGGAAGCCCAGTTTGGGTGACAAGAAGTACGAATGGATTCATTAAAGAAACCAAGCCTGCCAGTGCTGATACCGTAAACACAAGCGTACTTGTGAATGGTTTAAGTAATACGGGTTGGCTGTTTGCATCCGATAGGGAGTTTAAACAGTTATTATTCCACTCAAGGGGAGATCTGCTAAAGCATTTCATGGTTAAGAGCTCACTTATCAGAGATTATTTTAATGAGCTGGGTGCTTACTATCATGAAATTGATAAAGAGTTTGTTTTTGGCGAGGGGTTCTTCTCCCCCCACATTCAGAATCTACTTCTTTCAGATGAGTTTGTTATAGTTATGGATCCCATTGCCAAAAGATTTGGGGAGAGTGCGATAATCAACATTCCAGAAACAGAAGAGTCTTTGAATGTAAATCCTCCCACTGTGGAGCCGGGCATAGGTCCCTCTGCGTTTCTAGAATACTGCGCGACGAAGAAGAAGCAGTACTACAGGGAAGGATCGTTTTACTGGAGTTGCCCCGCCGTTGAGGAGCCTCTTGAAAATATTACTTTTGAAGAGAATGGTAGTCCGCTCACGGTGACTCTACCTGAGGCGGAAGAGATTGTAAGCCCGGAACTATTTACTTATTTTTACCATACCGCTTTCACTAATCGGGCGGATTTAAATCTTTTGATTCGATTTTTTGCAACGATTGACAGTGAATTTTATTATGAGTCACCCATTCTCTGGTACAGCAACTACTTTCGTATTGATGTGAATAAAAATGAGCTACTAAAGTTGGCCGCCTTCGCGTTAGGGGACTCCGGTGGGAAATTTGTTATTAAGGGACGTGGTAAAATAGAGCTTGCTGAACTCTCTCAACCCATCACTTTTATTGAAGCTGAAATTCCCAGGGAATTGTTTGGTTCCGAATTGGAGTACCAATTCTACAAACTGGCCATCTACAACTTAAAGAATCATTTTACTTTGATGCATAATGGACAAGAGATTAGTTTTTCTGAATTTAGTCAAATACCCAAGCAAAACTTCAGAACGATACCTTTAACAAATCAGGGTACATTGCTCTATAGGCTGCTACCTTCCGAAAGATCAAAGTTTTACCAGGACTATTTGGACTATCAACGTCCGATAGCGCCTCAAGATATATTTGTCATTTCAGGTCCCATCCCACGCATTTTACCCCGTTCAATCAACAGACCCATGCCTTTTTAGAGACTAGTTTTCTATGGTTCTGATATTGTAGAGGTCATTTAATTTTTGCCGGACTTTATAGTTAAGCAAAAAGGACAGGCAGGCCGGTGTGAAATTACCACCGTTATTACTATCTACGGAGGATTCGGCGGCCCGAGCTAGCAATGTAGAATCGGCAATAGTAACCACTTTTGGTAAATACCCCTTTTCTTTGGCTTCTTTTAAGTTTTCAAATAAGTAGTCGATTCTTTTATCGACTAAATTAAGTTCGGTGGCGAGCACTTGCACTTGGGGGTCGGTTTCGTTGCTTTGGTCATGGGGTTCATGTTCTCCAAATTGTTTTAAGTGTTCTCCGCTTCGCGCATAGGAGATGGGCTCGACATAATCTCCAGTGCCAACACCATTACTTGCAAAAACATCCAGATCAATATCTAAAATAAATCCCTGCTCTGGAGGGCTTCCCTCTAAGAAGTCTACAAACCTTGGGATGTCTTTCATCGCGGAAGGAGTTCTGTTGGAAATAAAGCCACTCTCTTCCTTGGCTTCATCGTTACATTCCATCACGCCAATGCCCACCTCTGCGAGGACTCTTTCGTCTTCGAGGCAATACCTTATCGGAGAACCTCGATGTCGAGCTACTTGTCGATCTCTGGTGCAAAATCCGATTTGATTGCGATGGAGATTTACCTTTGCATCAGTAATGGGTTGATCTTTTGTGTTTATTTTCAGTCTCGGAGACCAGGGAGGAAGGCACATGACAACTTTATTCGTTATTCCGATGGCGGCAGCGCCCGTTACCGGTTGGGAAATTTTGTGGACTCTTCGGCGGGCCGAATCTTCTAGTTGGTGTCTTAACTCTTGAGAGGAAAGACTACTAATGAGTTCACTCATTTCCTGCTTAATGGCTGAGCCGTATAAGTTATTACTTTGGATGAGTTGTTGAATGTGCAATTTGAATTGTTGGTCATCAGTGACTTTGAGAGCTTCACCGAGTTCCTTAAAATTAAGGCCGGAATGCCAGGTGGAGCCCATAATATGATTATGAACATGCCCCATATCAGTATGGGTGTCTGCGTGAATTAACGGGATGCCCTCTTTTGCAATATTTCCCGATTTCATTTCCTTTACCCAAAAAGCGAATGAATCATTGTGGGCATTCACATTGTAGAGCGGAATATCAGGTTGATTTTGTTTCTCTTCCATTTTGCGATTGTGGAACTCATAATTGGAGGCCCAAAGGGAGTAGGCCTTTTTTAAAACCGTACAGTCATCTTGGGTCAATTGATCTAGCGTGGAATATTTCTCAAAAATATGCTCAAACAGATCCGACAGGAATCCGTTGATGTAGTTTACATTATTATCACTGTCCAAGCATTTTGCAGCTGTTCTGAGCATCCATAAGTCTTTTTTATTTTCATTGCGGTCTATAAGTATATCGCGGATTTCATTTTCTATTTCTTTTGAAAATGTACTTAGGCTGGCAGTGTTTAAGATCCGTTTGGAGGAAGATTCAATGGAGGAGAGGGTCCCTATGATACTATTGCGTTCCTCTAAATTTGGTAGAGCTCTCACTTCTTCTTTAATGCGGATAGATTGATCGTAGAGTGTGCGAGCCATGCCTATACAGGTATCGGCTTTGCCTTCACATTCCTTATTTAAAACTTCTAGGCGTGTGTTAATAGTTTGAAGGTCTTCAACGATACTTTGTTCAACACCGACTTGTGTTCTATTGCTTACTTTTTTGATTCCACCATAAGACAGTTCCCAGTAGAGAAGGGAACTCAATAGAAGTGTCGCGGTAATGATTTTCTCAAGGGGATTCATTTCAATATTATAGTCCATATGGAGCTATGATATGAATGGCACCCCTATCAAAATCGATGAACGTCTAGAGGTGGTGAACAGTTAACTTATTTTTTTTGTATCTTTCCTGTGATAGAGATCGCGAGGTCCAGTTGATCACAAATCCGAAGATGGAGTTGATCTTCTTCCTCAGAAAGCTGATAGGAACTCAGCCACGGGTAGTTGGTCATTGGCGAGCTATTTGAGGACATCGTTTTTAAGTCAGGAAGTGAATCATTAAGATCTATTTTTGCTACGGATTTTCCATCCAATTGGTAGATGTCGACAAGCCCCAGGGTGCTTCCGGAGTCTCCATAGCCGCCAAGCAGAAAGATGGAATTTTTGGATTCACTTATTACAACGGCAGAAGGGAGTCGAACGGGTTCGGACCAATTGTAGGTGGTTTCCTTCGCTTGGACGACGGCTGAGCCTTGATTAGATATGGTCATATTAATTTGATTGTTTTTAGAAGAGAATTCCATTTTCTCTGGAGGTGATACTTGCACGGCGTTTAACTCCAAGTTGAAAGCTAATAGACTGATGAGAGAGGTTGTAAGTAGATTTACAATTAAAGGCATATCTGATGACTTCCCTTTTTAAAATGATGGTATCATAGATGCTTTCAGATGAAAGTCCAGGAAGCGAGATAAGTCCTTTTGAGATGAAAAGTCACAGTTCTTTTTCAAATCCTGTGATAAACTATTCTTGAAAATCTTAAGCTATACCGCCGCAAGGCGGTGTTTCACCGGGGGCAATGGACAATTCATTATCTTAGCAGCAATGTTTTTTTACTTTTGATCGCTTTTTTAATGTGCGGTTGTTTTGGAGATGGTTCATCAGTAAATAAAACTGGTGAGCTGCCTACAGACACCTCAAAGATCAATACGAAGGGTTGGGTGGATTCTCCATGGATTTCTCGAGATGGAAATAAGATGTTTTTTATGTATTCTCAGTACAACTTCTTCCCAATATTTGAATTGATTCCGGGATCACCACGACTAGAGGGGCCTCTCAGGGAGGGGCATCACGCTGTAGATCCGGACACGGGAAACCCATTTTGGGATTCCGATATCTACGTGTCGGAAAAGTCGGAATCCGGTTGGTCAAAGCCCGTGAACTTGGGGTTAAATGATGAAAAAGGGGATTGTTGTCATATCTTCGTGAATAGCATGTCAAGGATCTACTACACCAAAGAGAATTCTGGAACAGGTACGGACCTTTATTACAGAGACCTGGATGGGTCCGGGAATCCCTTGGGTGCATTGGTTTTGATCGAAGAGTTAGTGTCCGACACAAATGAAGACAATCCACATGTCACGGAATCCGATGATGCCATGTGGTTCACCTCCAGCAGAGATGGTGGCCAAGGGGGAAAGGACATTTGGTTTTCACATAAAGTGGATGGCGTTTGGCAGTCACCAGTCAATATCGGCAGTCCAATTAATACGGATAAGGATGAAGACCAATTCTGGATTTCTGATAACCCTGGCTTGCCCAAAAGAGTATTGTTTAATAGGGGGTCGCAAATTTTTGAGAGTTTCTGGGATGGATCTAATTTCTCCACTCCTGTATACGTGGATTTGGGTTTGAAGTACGTTGGCGAGGCTTCTATGCCTTACTCTGAAGATATATTATATTTTGCCAGTTCAAATCCGGATAGTGATGTGCAGCAGATTAAAATATATTCTGCAGTGAGAAACTCAGATGGTACTTTTCAGAAACCCATTCCTTTAGACTAATTGTAAATTCGATGGCGAATAATGTGAGTGAAGCATCCAATGAAGCAGCCGCTGGGACATTCAGATAAACAGTAGGGAGGTAGAATTATGGTAGCAGCGAAGGACATTATCGAAGCAATGGGTTTGAAACCATTGCCTGAAGAAGGTGGTTTTTACAGAGAAACTTATCGCAGTGACTATGGAGCCAATCCAGCAAGAACGTTTGGGGTGGATGCCGATACTCAGAGGGATTTGTGTACCGCTATATACTACCTCATACATACAAAAAGTTTTTCTGCTATCCATAGAATCAAAGCCGATGAGATCTTTCATTTTTATGCCGGTGATCCTGTTGAAATGTTCCAGATAGACAGTAAAGGAAATAAGAGTTTAACCAAGATGGGTAGTAATGTTTTGGAGGGGGAGCATCCTCAGGTCATTGTCCCAAGAAATGATTGGCAAGCACTCAAATTAGTTGACGGTGAAAGCTGGGCTCTATTGGGAACGACAGTGGCTCCTGGGTTTGAATTTGAAGATTTTGAAGTGGGTTCGCGGAGTCAGATGCTAGATATGTTTCCGCAACATGAACATGATATTATTAAATTTACGAGAGAGGCGCATGAAGAAACTCATTAGGATTGGGGTTGAGAAACTAAATTTAGTTCACTCGACGGAAATGAGGGGTTCTATTTGGTCCTACGGTTTAGTTATCCTGATAGTGGCTATTGCTTTTTCTGGTAGTGTTTGTTTGGCCACTACCAAAACGGCCGAAGATCCTCATTCTAAAACAGAGCAAATTGAATTAGTTAAAACTCTTCGGCGAGGTGGCAACTTGCTGTTTTTTCGGCACGAAAGAACGGATGGTTTTTTTAAGAGAACGGCAAAGCTATCTTTCAAGGATTGCCAATCTCAAAGAAATCTTTCAGCCGCTGGAGTGGCTTCAGCTAAGGAAATTGGCCTTAGTCTTCAGTTTCTTGAAATTCCAATCAATGAGGTTTGGACCAGCCAGATGTGTCGAACCATAGATACGGCCAAGAACTTGGTGGGTCATTATAAGGTGAGCAAAGTCTTTCATTCCACGCGGGATAAAGAGAAATTGAGAGCTAATTTGGAATCCCTCATAAATGGGCTTGTTCCTAAGACCTCAAATAATATTTTGGTGGGACACCTGGGGCATATTCGATTGTTATATAATCAAGATGTTCTCGAGGGAGATGCTCTGGTGCTCTCAAGACGTGCCGGGAAAGTTGAAGTTCTGGGTGTGCTCCAGTCAGGTCATTGGAACGGACTAGTAATGGACAAGTTGAATAGGGTTCCTGGTTTGTAGGGGCAGAGCCCCATCTTTTCTGTCCTATTCTAACCTTGGCCTTGGTTCTATTTTAGAAAGAGTATGCACATCGAAAACCTAAGTCTTGAGAGGAGTAGGTGTTTAGTTCCCCCGCCGTGGCAGTAAAGACTCCTGAATTGTCACCATAATTGTAAGATCCTCCGCGCACGAGCGATTGATTTGTATCAACACTATCAAGGTAGCCCAATCCGCCATAGGGAGCACTAGAAAGAGAAGAGTAATCTCCAATCATTCCGACCTGAAGATAAGCCGTTTTCGATACGCCATTAAATGATACGGAGCTGTTGTGAGAAAAAGTAACCGAAGAGATATAGCTAGAGCTACCAAAGTTACCCACATAAGGGTATTTAATCCACTCCATTACATTCCCAGCAACATCCCAAACATAATCTCCACTAAACAGACGGAGCGTTCGTTTCTCCAAATCCCATCCCCCTAATCCAGGACCTGGACAGGAGTCGTTCACGCCAGGGTTAACTTCTTGCCCCGTACCTATGCAGGCATCGCCATCTGATGAGCTTGCGGCAAGAGGGTAGGCGGGGCTATTGTCCGCATGCCCATGACTGATGAGATTGCTGTCTGTTCCTCCGTTCCCTGTGGAAACTCCACCGGAAACCGATTCATCCCAATTGAGAGGGAAAATCGCAGCCTCTCTAGCAAGGACCTGCCATTGATCATTGGTAATAAGATCATAGGTACCATCGTTATTTGCGTCACTATCAATATCTGTGTCGCCGGATTCTGTATTGAGGCTACGGCATTCAGCTTCAGCTTCATCTTGGTCAATCAAACGCCAAGGCAATCCTTCAGCCACAGATACCGGAGTGTGTGGTTGCGCTGTATTTTGAACCCAATTGTTTGCCGCTCCGGAACAGTCATTAAATCCCGTCGCACTATTTGTATCGTCATCGCAGCCATAGGGATGAATGACATCGTCAGAGTCACGTTGAGCTTTGGCTTCGTATTTCATTACGCAAAATCGAGATAGCCCGTAACCAGCGTTCTCTTTCACTTCGACATAACCTGTTGGACACGGTTTAACTACCGTGAAGCTCGTCGAACTAGCTGAGGCGGAAGAAGAATTTCCGGCAGCATCAGTCGCAACGTCGGCATTTACAGAGATTGACACATCTCCATTTCCAGTGCAGTTGCTTAGTCTAACTGTAGGTGCAGCTGTGGTACCGTCATTTACGACTGGCGTATCACAAGGACCTCCTCCAGAGTCAGTGACTGTAATGTCGGTAGCCAATACGTTGATGGAGGTAGCTCCACTCACCGTGACGGCGAAGTCATAATCGCTACTATTGTCACCACTTGTTGGTGATGGTGTGCCCACAACAACCGTCGGTGCGATGTTGTCAACAGTGACTGCGGATGAGGCTGAAGAAGCAGCACTTGGACTGCCCGAAAGATTATTGGCTACGCCAGCGCCCACAGTGATTGAGATATCGCCATTGCCCGCGCAGTTGGACAATGTAACCGAAGGAGTGGCCGTCGTACCGTTAGTGACCACAGGTGAATTACAGGAACCACCACCGGAGTCGTTAACCGTGATATCTCCACTTTGAACATCGATTGAGGTCGCGTCTGAGATGGTTACGGAAAACACAAAGCTTGTGGAGCTGTTACCTACAGATGGAGTGACAGAGCTCACCGATACCGTTGGCGCTGTATTGTAAACCGTGATTGAAGGAGAATTGCTTGACGCGGCACTAGAGTTCCCGACCGC